>MDTA01039880.1_pt1 | contig 35435 bp, 30 predicted proteins | sample 811151 | NCBI WGS metagenome assembly MDTA01 (sample SAMN05326648, study PRJNA326480) | marine metagenome | isolation source: seawater | place: Indian Ocean: South | collected 2010
GTTTGGGAATTTCCTCATCGCCTTGATCCTTTCCTACCTGCTTTTGAGCGCCGTTTTCTCTCACTGGGGATTTTCGTGGGTGATTCTAGCAACGGTGCCCATCGGGATTGCTGGCGGAATTGGCGGTCTCTGGTTGTTGAATGCAGGTGGAGCGTTCCTTAACCTGATTGGCTTGGCCCCGATACAGCAGCCCTTCGACATGATCACGATGCTCGGGTTTCTAATCCTGCTGGGAACGGTGGTTAATAACCCAATTCTGATCGTCAGCGGCACCATCGATCGATTGCGTTCCAATATGGAGATCACTGATTCCGTACGAGAAGCTACCTTGGCCCGTATTCGTCCCATTCTTATGTCGACGACAACAACCGTGTTTGGCATCGCCCCGTTGGTGCTTTTCCCGGGCGCTGGAACGGAACTCTATCGCGGAGTGGGTGCTATTGTCCTTTTCGGATTGTTGTTCTCCACGTTTGTGACCTTGGTGTTCCTTCCCTCCTTTCTTATGCTCTGTCTCAAGACAGTGCGTATGCTCAATATAGGGAGCGGAGCCCAGCCATTGCCGGAAGGCCAAGCAGCGATGGAGTCGCGTTAAGTAAGAATGTGTTATTGGAAGTCTCCAATCTCGGATGGGCGGACGTTCATGAAATTAAAGGAGGCCCTGCATTCGCGGGAAGATCGGCCGTTGCCACCAACGCGCTTAGTTAAAAGTTAAGTGAAGCATAACCTATCAAATAGGGCAAGGCTTGTCGGAAAATAGCTGGAGGGCTTTTCGAGCAGCGTATCCGAAATTTCGATCTCTCTCTCGACCGATTGCGAACGCTAGAGAAAGAGTTGGCAGCAACCGAAGCAGGCTTTGTCACAGCCACGGCCTGGTATTGGACTGGATTGAGGAGCCGTTCGAGATGGGCTATGGGGGCGTTGCCCCCGTGGAAGGCGACGTCTGCCCAGCCTAGATCGTCGGCTATTATATAGACGAAGTTCGGTGGATTTTCGTCGATCGCCCTCAATTGAATGATCGTAAGAGCTATCGTTATTAGGGGTAGGAAACGTTTCATTAGGGATGGGAAGAGTCTGGAGAGGCTCTAGAAGGGGATCAATCGAATAGAATCGATGTCCGGCTGGTTAACTTGAACCGGCGACCGCAAATTTAAAGGATGCTCCCGCAGTCCCGGGAGCTCGTTTACTCGAGTGAAATTCAGCTAAGCTTACACCTATCGATGGGTAGGCTCGGCCTCGAGGAGCTCCCCGACAGCGGTCACTATTAACTCGGATTTTTTAGTGGCTGACTGGGCCGAAATGGTCTTCTGCATCGTTGTGGGGCGGACTGAAGAAAGATTTAATGATTGAGTCCAAACTCAGGATTTTCTAGGTAAACCGTCTCTGTTATCTCAGTCGCCAATTGTTGGCGGCGAATCTCAATCAACCGTTTTCTTATGCAAACACGCCGAAATTTTCTCAGAAACGCAACATTGGCGGCGGGCAGCTTTGCCATCGCCAAATCAACCTGGGGCCAAGGGAGCGCCAATGGTGACATCCGCTGCGCGGTAGTCGGTCTCAACGGTCGAGGCAAGAGCCTCATCAGGGATGTCATGCGAACCGATGGAGCCCGTCTCGTAGCGCTTTGCGATGTCGACACCGCCGTTTTGGACGAACGGGCAGCGGCCGTTGAAGAAGAGCATGGCATCAAAGTCGACAAGGTCCGCGATTACCAGAAGTTATTGGAGCGCAAAGACATCGATGCTGTAGTGATTTGCACGCCGAATCATTGGCACGCTCTGCAAACGATTTGGGCCTGCCAGGCGGGTAAGGATGTATACGTAGAAAAGCCCGTTTGCCACTCAATTTGGGAGGGCCGCCGCATGATGGAAGCGGCTTCCAAGTACAACCGCATCGTTCAAGCGGGACTGCAAAACCGCTCCGATATCGGTTTGGGCGAAGCATTTCCTTGGATTCAGGCGGGCAATATGGGCGAGATCACCATGGTTCGTGGCCTCTGCTACAAGAATCGCAAGGGGATCGGGAAACGCGACACTCCATTAACACCCCCTTCGACGGTCGACTACAACACTTGGTTGGGGCCGGCCAAGGATGAGCCTATGTACCGGGAGAAGTTCCATTACGATTGGCATTGGTCCTGGAACACAGGTAATGGCGATATCGGAAACCAAGGTCCCCATGAATGGGACTTGATTCGTTGGGTTTTGGGCGATCCTGATCATCCAACAAAAGTGCATAGTTTCGGTGGTCGCTTTGGCTGGAACGATGCCGGTGTCACGCCAAACATGCAGATCGCCAGCGCCCAATGGAATGACATCCCCGTTCTCTTTGAGGTTTGTGATTTGTGGCTCAAGCCCACGTCCAACGCTGCCGCTAATTACAAAGGAAACCGTATCGGTATCGTCGTTACTTGCGAAGGTGGCGAGTTCCGTGGTGGTCGTGGTGGCGGAATCGTTTACGACAACGGCGGCAAAAAGGTCCAGGCCTTCAAGGGCGATGGTGGCTTCGATCACTTTCCTTCATTCATCCGCGGCGTTAACAGCCGTAAGGAATCGGATCTTGGTTGTACTTTAGAAACTGGGTTTATGTCGTCTTGCGTGCCATTCATGACCAACGCGTCTTACAAGGCTGGCGAGGCGGTTTCCGACGAGACGGTCAAGGAATATGCCTACGACAATGGCCATGTATTCGAGGCCTACGAACGCTTCCGTAAGCACTTGGGCGATTGGAACACCGACTTCTCTAAGGAAAAGTGGACTCTGGGTAGCTCGCTAGAGTTTAATGGACGCCGTGAGCGCTACACGGGTGGCGACAATTACCGTGAAGCCAACGAATTCGTCAAAAGCGATTACCGCAAGGAATTCGAAGTGCCGGCTAAAGTTTAGTTGAATAACGGTATTCATTATTAGATCATTTTAAAAAAAAACGCTCTCGCCAATACGCGGGGGCGTTTTCTTATCCAAAGACCCATGGACTCCTCAAAAAGACCTAACGTCATTCTCATCCTTGCCGACGATATGGGCTATTCCGATATCGGCTGCTATGGTGGGGAGATCGGCACGCCAAATTTGGATCGCTTAGCGGCCAATGGGCTTCGATATACCCAGTTTTACAATACGGCCCGGTGCTGTCCGACTCGTGCTAGTCTGTTGACTGGCATGCATCCGCATCAAGTGGGAATGGGGCATATGGCTCACTATGACGACGATCTTGATGGTTATCGCGGCGATTTGTCAAAGAGTTGCGCCACCATCGGCGAGGTGTTGAAGGCCAATGGCTACGGTACGTACTTGTCGGGCAAGTGGCACGTGTGCCAGCAGCTCATCGAAGAGCAGGGCGATAAATCGAATTGGCCTCGTTCCCGCGGATTCGACCGCTTTTATGGAATAACGGGTGGGGCTGCTAGCTATTTTGATCTGCCCACGTTAACGGAGGATGATTGTACTATCGAAACGCCGAAAGATGCGGACTATTATTTCACGGACGCTGTTTCGGACCATGCCTGCTCCTTCATTAAGGATCATCTGGAGCAGCGGCCTGATCAGCCCTTCTTTTTGTACGCAGCCTACACGGCTCCTCACTGGCCGCTGCATGCAAAGCCGGAAACGATAGCGAAATACAAAGGCCGCTTTAGTGAAGGTTGGGACACTTTGCGTCAGGAGCGATTGAAACGCATGATTGAAATGGGTATTCTAGATGAGGATACGCAATTGACAGCCCGCGACTCGACCCAGCCGGCCTGGGAAGACGCTCCCAATAGAGAGTGGCAAGAACGGCGTATGGAGGTGTATGCGGCCCAGGTTGACTCCATGGATCAGGGAATCGGCCGCATTCTAGAGTCTCTGGAAGCATCAGGCGAACTCGATAACACGCTGATCCTTTTCCTTTCCGACAATGGAGCCTGCGCGGAAGAGATATTCGATACCTTCTTTCCTTATGAGAAGCCAGCGGGAAAAGGGCGAGCGAAACCGCTTTCCTGTGGAGCATACACGCGCGATGGCCGGGAAATGAAGCATGGGAATGACCCAGAGATTATGCCTGGGGACGAAACGACCTTTCAAAGCTATGGAGTTGCCTGGGCCAATCTATCGAATGCTCCATTTCGTGAATACAAACACTTTGTCCACGAAGGGGGGATTGCGACTCCCTTGATTGCCCATTGGCCGTCGGGCATCGAAAGCAAAGGCGCGTTGCGCAGGGAAACCGGCCAGTTGACGGATATCATGGCGACGATTGTCGATGTCTGCGAAGCGGAATGGCCGGATGAAAGGGAAGGGAAGTCCATCCTCCCATGCGAGGGAAGCAGCTTGAGGCGCAGTTTTGCCGCCGAAGGATCCGATCGTCCTCCGCTTGCCTGGGAGCATGAGGGCAATTGTGGCTACAGGGAAGGAAAGTGGAAGCTAGTCAAGCGATGGGATCGTTCGAATTGGGAGCTCTACGATATGGAGGCCGATCGCAGCGAGATGAACGATTTAGCGAAGGATGAGACGGAGCTGGCTGCAGAGATGAGAAATAAGTACCATTCCTGGGCGGATCGCGTAGGGGTGGTTGAATGGGGTGAACTGGAATCCGCTCGTAATGCTCGGGGGGTCTACACGGATTGGATGCCACATCCGCATGATTAAGAAGGAAAAGGGGATGGATTGGAGAGACAAAGGACTTGAACCGGAGCAGTCTCAGATCCAAGCAGACAAGGATAATTTCGGGGGAATATGAATAGACTACTCGTTACAATCGCCACGCTTTTTCTGGTCGGAACAATTTCGGGACATGAGATCCACATGTTTGACACTTTGGAGGTGGAAGGCCGAGGCACTCCGCTGGTGGGCGAGGCGGTGTCGGCTTCGGAAGGCTTCGTGGGCCAGATTGATTTAGAGGCCCGTCCGCTTTTGAGGACAGGAGAGATTCTGGAAACGATTCCTGGATTGGTAGTTACCCAGCACAGCGGCTCAGGCAAGGCCAACCAGTACTTTCTTCGGGGCTTCAATTTGGATCACGGAACGGATTTCTCCACATCGATTGATGGGATGCCGGTCAATATGGTTACCCATGGTCACGGCCAAGGCTACACGGATATCAGTTTCATCATTCCCGAACTGGTGGCCAATATGAATTATCTCAAAGGCTCCTACTATGCCGGAGTCGGAAATTTCTCCTCGGCGGGGTCGGTGGCCATATCGACGGTGGATCGATTGGATTCCGGATTGGCGAGGATTACTCTGGGAGAGGACAGCTATTTCCGGGCCCTGGTCGCGGACTCGCAGCAAGTAGGAGGGGGGACCTTTTGTTCGCTCTCGAGCGAAACACCAACAATGGCCCTTGGGACCTGGATGAGAATTTGGACAAGCTGAATGGTCAGCTCAAATACACGCAAGAGCTGGACGACGGGAGCTTTTCGGTTTCCCTCATGGGCTACGGTTCCAGTTGGGGCTCGACCGATCAAATTCCAGAAAGGGCCGTCTCTCAAGGCTTGATATCGGACTTGGGATTTCTGGACGACACGGTTGGAGGCGAGTCGTCCCGATACAGTGTATCGACAAATTGGCTGAAGCGAGGTGGCGACGCGTCAACGCAGGTGAGCGCTTACGCCATTAGATACGACATGAACCTCTGGTCGAACTTCACCTATTTTCTCGAAGATCCGGTACAGGGCGACCAGTTCGAACAAGCGGATGATCGCATGATTTACGGACTGTCGGCTTCACGACTATTAAGTGGGCAAACTATTTTCGATCGGTCCGTACAGTCCACTTTCGGGGCTCAGATTCGGTATGATGACATCGATAATGTAGGTCTATATCGAACGGCTCAGCGCCAACGGCTTTCATCCATTCGGGAAGATACAGTGAAAGAGTTGGCGACGTCGGTATTCTACGATGCTTTGGTTAACTGGTCGGGCCGGTTGAAAACGACATTCGGACTGAGGGCAGATCGATATGCTTTTGATGTCGACAGCGATTTGTCCGCCAATTCCGGCTCGGAAAATGACTTTCGTTTGAGTCCCAAGTTCAATGCGGTTTATGCGGCGAATGAGAATACTGAATACTATTTTAGCGCAGGCTATGGCTTTCACAGCAACGATGCTCGAGGAACGACAATAACCATTGATCCTGCGGATCGGGTAACCCCGATCGATCGCGTGGATCCTATTGTGGGGTCAAAGGGAGCTGAATTGGGAGCTCGTTTTCATTGGTTTGATGATTTGAATACGTCGATTGCTGTATGGGGCCTGCGACTCGATTCCGAACTCTTGTATGTTGGCGATGCGGGCAACACCGAGGCCTCGGATCCCAGTGAGCGTTATGGAATCGAAGTGGCTAATCACTACGCGGCCTCGGAATGGATGAGTTTCGATTTCGATTTTGCGGTCACGGACACCTCTCTTCGCATACCAGGGTCAGAGGACGAGATTCCGGGAGCTGTGGATTCGGTCGCGAGCGCGGGAGTTAGTTTCAATCCGAACAACGGCTGGTTCGGATCCCTGTGCTTCCGCCATTTTGGCGACCGCCCATTGAATGAGGACGGGAGCGTGCAATCGGGCTCCTTCTCTGCTTTCAATGCTAGGCTTGGATACAAAACCGAGCGTTGGTGGATTAGTTTGGACCTTCTCAATGCCTTCGATTCAGACAGCCGTGATATCACCTACTTCTATGAATCAAGACTGCCCGGGGAACGGGCAGAGGGGGTAGCCGATCGGCATTACCACATCATCGAACCGCGATCGGCTCGTTTGAATTTCAGATGGAGATTCTAAAGCCTGTTCGGCTCTTCACCTTGGCTGTAAATTTAGTTCGCCGGTCTTGCTCACTGGCGCCTCTTTAATTGCTGGCTTGTAGGAGCGGGTTTATCCCGCAATCTCGATAGCTCGGGCATAATATAATCGCGGGATAAACCCGCTCCTACGCTCGTCAACAACTTGAGTTCACGCGTATGCGCGTAAGCGGGAGCTGGATCGTAGTACCCTGCTGCTTGAGGCGAGAATCGCTAATCCCGACATTCTGCGTCTGGCTCGGGGATTTTCAGACCTTTGAAGGGCTTGTTCATGTAGGGCTGTTTGAGCGGGCCGTCTTTCATGTTGAGGAACGCTTGCTTAAGGCGATTGTAGGCGACCTTGGCCTCTCCTTCTACCTTCGCTTCGTAGAGATCGCGTTGTTCTTCAGGATCGTTAGAAGTCTGGTAGAACCGGCCGTCGGCATAGTATTTCCAATTCTCGTCAAAAATTAAGCGATCGGCGGGCATGGGGGACTGGAAGTAGTCGCTACCCCATTGGGGGTCATAGTGCATAAAGATGGAATCGCGCGTACGGCTGGACTGGCTTAGCGAGTAGGGAAGCAGATTGATTCCATCGAGCGCGAACGGGACGGGCCTGCCAACGGCCGCAGCCAGAGTAGGGTAGACGTCGAGAACTTCTACCAGATCGGACTTGACGACTCCTCCTGGGAGTTTGGCCCTCCACTGTAAAATGAACGGAACGTGGGTTCCGCTGGTTTTTGTTTTCCATTTGCCACCTGTCACGAGTTTTTCATTACGCAATGAGGTGATTTGCGGGTGGGTGCCATTGTCGCCGATGAACCAGATAAGGGTATTTTCGGTGATTCCATGCTCCTTGAGCTTGTTTAGCAATCTCCCGACCATTTTGTCCAAGTAGGCCATCATTCCTGCGAATTTCTCTTTAGGCGTATCCGCGTCGATACTATCGGGCGTGGTGGTCCAAGGGTCGTGAGCTAGGACGGGATTGTAATAGACGAAGAATTTCTCTTCGTGGCGGCGGTCTATGAAGTCCAAGATGAAGTCGTTGAAGAGTTTCGGGGCGAAGTCATCTTGGCAATAGGTTTTGGCAACGCCGTTCTCGGTTAGGGTGGGTTGCCAATAGCGGCTCCCTTTAAGGGAGCGTTCCAGTTGCCAGACAAGATGTTCGTCGAAACCGAGATCTTCGGGATAGGAACCGCGCCCGCCGTACTCCATGTTTCCCGCCATTTGCCACTTGCCGACAACGACACTGGAGTAGTCGGCATCTCTGATGTATTTAGGGAGCGTATACAGACTGGGATCCAGGTGGGCGAAGGCTTGATAATGCTTGAAATTGTAGGTACCGGCTAGGAGTCGCGTACGCGTGGTGGTGCAAACCGGGGTGGCATGGCCTTGATCAAAGCGGATTCCATTATCGGCCAGCGAGTCGATATGCGGCGTCGGATATTCGCTCCCATAGGCGCTGACCGTTTCCACCCCGATGTCGTCAGCCAGAATGACGACGATGTTGGGCTGTTCGCGGGCGGCTAGGTGGCTTGATATTGAGGCGATTCCGATGGTAAAGAAGAGCGCTATGAGCTGGGTAAAATCGGTACGGGGTAGTATAAAAGGGCAACGCATGGCTCGGAATTGCTTAAGTTGTCAGGCACGTTGAAGAGAATCGTCCATGTAGACAACCTTGGAGATAGAGCAAAGCTCGCCCGGCCCATCGAAAGGCTCAGGGTGGTGAGCTACGTCGAACCAAGGTTGGGCTCCACCTTTTTCAATTGCAGGTTAGAGGTGGCGCCAGATCTCCGAGCGGGCTTAATTCTACTCGACTACCTTGACGAAGCCGTTGCCCGCTTGCTGAAGAATTTCCTGAAACGGTTCGGGGGCTTTGAGGCAACTTCGGATTCGCTATTTCTCGATGGCGCGGGTTTGCGTCTCCTGCAGCGGGATCTCGGCTGGCGATCCGATTCTCCTGGGTTCCAAGGCTTTGAATTTGAGTTTCGCCGTTCCCTGTCATCTGATCCGTTCTTATTTCCAGACCGGCGATTCGAGGACCGTTTGGAAGTGGATCGATTCTTTGGTTTGCTGCCAGAAGGCGTATTCTTCGGCTGATGCCTGGCGCTGGAATTGACGGGCTTTTCGTTTCCTACGAAGTCGATTTTCCGGCCCAGCAGCTTTTCGATTCCCCAAAGCAGCTTGTTTTCCTCCTGGCTAACGAGAGAGATGGCTTGGCCGTCTTTGCCAGCTCGGCCGGTGCGTCCGATACGGTGCACATAGTCTTCGGGGACATTGGGCAACTCGTAGTTAACCACAAAAGGAAGATCTCGGATATCCAGTCCACGGGCGGCGATATCGGTTGCCACTAGAACGCGGACGGACCGATTCTTGAATGCGGATAGCGCTCGTTCTCTGGCTGCCTGGCTCTTATTGCCATGAATGGCCGCGGAATCGATACCATCGCTAGCTAATTGCGTGGCTAACCGGTTGGCTCCGTGCTTTGTGCGGGTAAAGACCAAGGCCTGTTCCCATTTGCCGTCTTGAGCGAGCTGGCTGAGGAGAATGCGCTTCTGGTTTTTCGGCACTTGGTAGGCGGATTGAGCGACGGTTTCCGCAGCCGTATTGCGGCGGGCCACTTCTATCATTTCAGGCCGGTTGAGAATATCTTCCGACAGCCGCTTGATTTCGGGAGAGTAAGTAGCGGAAAAGAGAAGGTTCTGACGCTTGGTTGGTAGCAATTTCAGAATCTTTCGGATGTCGTGGATGAAGCCCATGTCCAGCATGCGGTCGGCCTCATCGAGAACCAGGCATTGCAAGTTACGGAAGTCGACAGCCCGGCGTCCCGCCAAGTCCAGCAGTCTGCCCGGCGTGGCGATGAGTACATCGATCCCTTGGGACAGGGCCTTGATCTGCGGGTTGATCCCGACTCCGCCGAAAACCACGTGCGAGCGGAGGTTCAAGCGTTTACCATAAGTTTGGAAACTGTAGCAGACTTGGGCGGCTAATTCGCGTGTTGGAGCTAGAACGAGGGCCCTTGGTCCTTTGACCTGGGCTCGCGACTCGCTAAGCTGCTGAAGAATGGGTAGGGCGAAGGCCGCGGTCTTGCCGGTGCCCGTTTGAGCGCCTCCCAGAACATCTTTCCCTTCAAGAATGGCAGGAATGGCTTGGTCCTGGATGGGCGTTGGACAAGCGTAGCACTTTTGGGCAAGCGCCTTGAGAAGTTCGGTCCGCAGACCGAGTTTTTCGAATGACATATAGTATTTGGTGGCTCCCGTTCGCGCATCCCGCGCTGATTAAAGCGAGGTGCCGATCAAATGACAAATTAGGAGCGGATTCTTGGCGAGAAGGGGCGTTCTTCCCCTCTCAGATCGTATGATTGGACGCCGACCGGAAGGCGCCTCTTAGAGGCGTTCATAGCGCCTTTGTTGCCGGGCGCATAGGAAAATCCGTATAAATTTACCAACGCCTAGCATTCTCGTCCTAATTTAGCGGTTGGCATACATTCGAGCTAAGCTTCAAATCAAACGTTAGTGACTAGGTTTTTTGAGGCGTAACATATGACTGATTCAAATAGAATTGCCGTAGCCAGCTATGGAGAAGCCTTGTGGGACTGCATACCGGATGGACTTTTTCTCGGGGGAGCCCCTTTCAACGCCGCCTACCACTTGGCCTGCCTGGGAGTGCAAAGCTATCCGATTACCTGTGTCGGTGACGATTTACTGGGAGATCAAGTACTCGAGCGGGCGAAATCCGCCGGCCTAAATACCGATTTCATTAAGCGTCACGAAATTTTAGAAACCGGAGTGGCTCTGGCCAAGCTGGATGATCAAGGGAATGCGGAATACGATATACGACTCCCTTCCGCTTGGGATGAGATCGAGCTTTCGGCAGACGAGTTGGCCTCGCTCAGCGAGCTGGATGCGGCCATCTATGGCTCTCTGGTTACGCGGTCGGAGCTCAGTCGAGACACGCTAGAAACGCTGTTGGAAAACTTTTCCGGCCTCAAGGTGTGCGATATAAATTTGCGCGCCCCTTATGATGACCTGAAACGAGCTATACACTTCGCCCGGCTTGCCGACATCGTTAAGCTCAATCATGACGAGCTCTATAGGGTGATAGCCGCCAATCCGATGGATTTTGCCTTGGAGGGAGCAATGAAGGAGTGCGCATTGCTGCTTGGGGTGGATCGGCTTGTGGTCACGCTGGCTGGCGATGGAGCTGCCTATTGCCAGGAAGGAGAATTCAGAATGGTGGAGTCCCAATCCATCGAAGTTGTGGACACCATAGGAGCGGGAGACGCGTTTACGTCGGCCTTAGTCGTAAGTCTCGTAAGCGGACTTGGCGTGGATGAAGCCTTGGAGCGAGCGAATCAGCTAGGGGCATTTGTAGCGAGCCGAAGTGGTGGGCAACCGATCTATGACTCGCGAATGCTCATGGAATTGAGCGAGATTTAGTCAAAGCCAGATCCTGCGAGTGGATGGAAGAAGTAAGCATCCACGTATTAGATACAATTATCTTTTTGCTTATTGGCTTTGTCGTTGAGCGACAATAAGCCAGTCCCAGCTTTCCGGTAGCCCAGGTCCTTGGGGAGGGTAACGAAGCTTCCGCGTTTCTTGGATCTCAAACCTCCGGGAGCACAATAATTGTAATAGTTCCTCCAGTAGTCGAAACGACAGAGACGATCGTGTCAACAAAGACAGGAGGCGCGACTGCGTTGGGAATAATTGTAGGGCTCAATGCGTTGCCCGTTTAGAAAAGTAGTGGGCAAAAGGTGATCGCCCGCGGCTCGCGGGCAGGATTAAGCCCAATTAAGCGGGCGAGCCGCCCGCGATCATGGAGAGAAATGCTGTCCGATTCAGGCTATTGGGAGTAGCCCCATTCGAGCAGGGCCTTGGTGAAACTATCTCGCTGCTTGCTGGAGCCGAAACCCGTTGTAACAGCTATAAGGATTCGCCCATCTCGTTCGCAAGTGGCCGTAACGCAAAATCCGGCGGCTTTCGTGTATCCGGTTTTCAATCCATTAACGCCATCGGTTGTCAGTACCAATCTATTGTGGTTGGCGAGGATGGTTGGCTCTTCAGCTTCTGCGCGGAATTTGTAAGTTGGAATGGAGGCCCATTCGAGCGCTTTGTCGAATCGGTAGAGGGCGATAGCCAATCGGACGAGATCCTGGCAAGAGGCGGTATTTCCAGTTGCCCCTTCTGGCAATCCATGAGCGTTGAGAAACTCCGTGTCCGCCATGTTCAGTTCGGCAGCCCGCGAGTTCATGCGATCGATAAATTGCCCCATGTCGCCATTTTCAATGTATTCGCCTATTAGATACGAAGAATCATTAGCGCTTTTAACCATAACGCTTATCAGCAATTCCTCGAGCGAAAAGCTCTCTCTGGGATCGAGCCAGACCTGGCTGCCCCCGATACGGAAGGCTGCGTTGGAAACCTTGATAACCGTATCCATGGAGAGATCGTCTCGCTTTTCCACGTCTTCAAATGCGAGCAGGGCCATCATCATTTTAGTCATGGACGCGATCCGGACAGGTTTGCGACTATTCTTTTCCCAAATGACGCGATTGGCGTTCGCTTCAAATAGGATGCCGGAGTCTAGGCCCTCGGGATTGATGTTAGCCGGTAGCGAATCGTTCAGAGCCTCCGAGAACTCCACAATTCGGGGAGCAAGGACTTCGGGCTCGGGAGCAATTTCCCTGAGGATATCGTCCTCCGTAGTTTCCCCGTTCTGACTCACTTCGCTCCCAATCGGATTGATCGGCGGGCGTGGCTCAGATTCTGTGTTAGGACTTCCAGACCGAAGTCCGAAGTAGGCGAATACTACCAGGTGAATAATGAGAACGATGCCGAAGATTTTCTTGTACATGCGAATTCCGTGCCCGGGTTGTTAGCGTTGAACCCGACGGCGAATCATCCAATAGACGGCAATGGCGACGACGAGCCACCAATAGGCGACGACATTGCGGACGAGGTTCACGACGAAGCGCGGCGAGATGATGGCGATGGCAATGCCGATCCCGGCACCAATCAGAAACTTTTTCGAGATGCGAAATTTGAACGGCTTTGAAGGCTGCCGTTTTTTCTCGTTTGGGAGGGAGTCAACGACTTCCCATTCTGGATCGTCATTGTTGGTCATGAATTACCGTTAAGGCGCGTGTCGGTGTGTATTGGCGTAGCTGGATTATACGTCAATGGGGAAAGCTCGCCTGTCAAAAATCATCAGCGGGGCAAAAATTCGCTTTAGGTGTCGAGGACTGCCGCATAGTTTGGCTGTCTGCTGTTATGATTGCTACCCCTAGCGTTGAAGAATTCCAGGGGCTCTATGGGCCGTTTCAGGTCAGCGAGCTCGTATTGCAACGGATTTGGTTGAAGGCCGCCTTTGATACCTCCAGAATGAAGGACGACGAAGGGCGGGCGGTTGAGCTGATTCATTCGGGCGACTGGAACCGCCTCGCTGGGCCGGATTTTAGGAACGCGACTATTTCAATCGGCGGCGAACGGATCAGTGGCGATGTTGAAATCCATTTTTCCGCGAGAGACTGGAGGGGGCATGGCCATGGCGAGAATCCGAATTTCGACAATGTTGTTCTCCATGTCGTTCTCTATCCCTTGAAGCCCGACGATCCTCCAACGAAAGCTCAGTCAGGCGAGAAGATTCCAACCGTGTCCTTGCTGGATCTTCTTTGGTACGATTTGGAGGAATACGCCAGCGAGGATTCTATTGTCGAATCGACCGGGGTATCCCTCGAAAGCGCCGTTGAGTTCTTGTATGGGCGCTCAGCAGAATACTGCAGGAGACTTCTATCGGAAAAGGCTCGCGAGAGGTGGACCATAAAATGCGGATTCGCTCGAAAGCGGATAGAGCGGCTGGGTTGGGAAGGGGCGTGCCACACGAAAGCGCTGGAGATATTGGGGTACTCCGAAAACAGAATTCCTATGTTGCGGGTAGCGGCGGCAGTGTCTTTCGAGGAATTCCGTTTGGACCCGCCGCGTTTAGAATCCCTTTACGAAATCGGTGGCGATATGTGGACGACTCTAGGCTCTCGCCCTGCTAACTACCCGCGACTGAGGCTTGAGCAATACCTCAACTGGGTGCGGGAGAATCCAGATTGGCCCAATGACTTAGAGAAATGGGCTTCGAAATTGTCCGTATGTGATCCATCAGCCAGCCCGTCGACGAGCGCGTTTAGAAGAGAAGTCGATATGCCTCGTCTCAAGCGAGAACTAGGCGCGAGTGTCTGTTCGACTAGGGTGGGCGGTTCGAGGATCGACACGCTCATTTGCGATGGTTTTCTTCCCCTCGTATCTGCCCAGGCAGAGGTGCCGCTTTTCAATCTTTGGTTTCATTGGAATGTTGGGGATGCTCCCGAGGGAGCGATCTCCAGTCTCCGCAAGTTGTCTGTTCTGGAATCTAGGCGGTTTCCTCGAGCCAATGGCTGGGTGCAGGGCCTATTGAAATTGAGGGCGGCGCATGAAGATCGATCTTCATGACGATGTAGGGATTTCCGGCATTTGGTAGCTGTCGTTACTGGGTAGCCCTGTGGGTAAGGGAATGGGGTTATGGATCCGCGAATCCGCAGCGCATGCCCGTGTGTTCGAACCCGAATGCGATGCTTGACTTTTAGATAGTCGAGAAATTTACTCGCAGCCTAATTTTTCAATTTTTGAAAAGTGGGTCTTTGACCCGCTTTTTTTTTCTTACAGATTAGCAGACATGAGCAGCGAAATTCTATCCGTACTCGAGTACATGGAAAAGGAGAAGGGGATCGGTCGTGAAGACATGATCTCCGCTATCGTCAACGCGATCAAAAACGCCGCGGCCAAAGGAGTGAATGCAGGGCAGGAGCTTAAGATCGAGATCGACCCGAAAAATGGTAAGATGCAGGCGTGGTCCTTGCACGAAGTCGTGGACTCGTTGAGCGATCCGAAAACGGAAATTCCTTTGGAGAAAGCCCGATTAATCAATCCCGATATCCAATTGGGGGAGACGTTTGAAAAGGAGATGGACCCAGCCTATCTGGGAAGAATCGCAGCTCAAACCGCGAGGCAGGCGATTATGCAACGTCTCCGGCAGTTCGAGAAAGAGCGAATCTACGACGATTTCAAGGATCAGGTGGGGGATATCGTCAGCGGGATCGTGCGTCGTCGCGAGCGGGGCGATCTTTGCATTGATTTGGGCAAGGCGGAGGCGATCATGCCCGTTCGCGAGCAAGTGCCTGGCGAGGATTACGCCCCCGGGGAACGCATTCGCTGTTTCTTGCTCAAGATCGAAGCATCTAACCGAGGTCCGGAGCTCATTTTGAGTCGATCAAGCCCGAAATTCGTGCGTCGACTCTTCGATTTGGAAGTGACTGAGATCGCCGACGGTACCGTGACGATTGAAGCTTTTGCCAGAGAGCCTGGATATCGAACGAAGATAGCGGTTTCATCTTCTGATCCCAAGGTGGATCCAGTTGGAGCGTGCGTGGGAGCCCGAGGAGCTCGAGTCAAGAGTATCGTTCGCGAACTCGGTGGCGAGAAGATCGATATCATTCGCTACGTAGAAGGTCCCAAGGAAATGGCGATCGAAGCCTTGAAACCTGCAATCCCTCGCAACGTAGACGTGGATGAAGTTAACAAGCGTCTCCGTGTCGAGGTTTCAGAAGACGATTTGGCCATCGCTATCGGCCGCAAAGGCCAGAACGCTCGACTAACCTCGAAACTTATCGGCTGGAAGATCGATATCGAGAAGGAGGAAGTTCACGAAGTCAGCATGGAAGCCAAACAGCAGCAGGCGGCGGCCGGATTGAATCAAATCGAAGGAATCGATGACGAAACCGCTGAACGTCTTGTGATGAATGGCTTGATCAGCCCGGAAGTTTTCCTGGATGTGGAATCTTCCGATTTACAAGACCTCGGCTTCGATCAGGAGCAGGCGGATGACATACTAGCGAAGGTCAATGCATTCCTTCAAAAGCAGAACATTTCCTCTTAATTTGTATAGTTTGTAATAGGATAATCAATACAAAAAGATTAGACAGTCGTAAATCCACTGCATGAGCGTACGTATCTACCAGCTTTCCAAAGAAATCGGGATGGAGAATGCCGAACTTCTCGACATTCTCCGTGAACGCGGTTTTCAAGTGAAAAGCGCATCGAGCACGATCGATAATATTTCAGCGGAATCTATAAAGGAAGAGTTCGCCAGCAAAAGTGAAGAACCGGAAACGGAAGCGGAATCCGTAGAAAGGGAATCCGAACCGCAGTCAGTGGCCCCGCCTTCAGCGGCTTCCTTCGTCCGTACTAAAGACCAAGTTGAGCAAGAGAAGGAAGCAGCCAAAGAAGAAGCTGCGAAAGAGGCAGCCGTCGCTAAGCCGGCCCCTCCACCACCACCGAAACCAAGCCCAGCGGCGCCGCCCCCACCCGTTTCGGCTTCCAATAGCGCGCCACCATCACCTCCTCAGGCGACAGGCCCTACATCCATTGCTCCTCCTCCAGCAGGACCAGCCAAAGCGGCGCCACCGCCTCCTCCATCGAAAATGGGCCCGGCGAGCATCGCTCCTCCTTCGTCGCCTCCTTCACCTGCCGCGGAATCAGGATCGGAAGAAGGCGCGGGCAAAGAGGCACTTCCAGAAACGGGGGAGATTAAGACGATTACATTGAAGCCGCCAATTGTCGTGCGCGATCTTGCGAACGAGCTTGGCATAAAGCCCTTTAAATTGATCTCCGAGTTGATGGAGATGGGAATTTTCGCTTCTATCAATCAGAGTCTAGAGGAAGACGTAGCCAGCAAGCTAGCGGAAAAGCGCGGCATCATTCTTGAAATTCGCCATAGGGGTGAAGGTCCGAAAGCGAAAAAGAAAAAGGAAGTTAAGGAGGTCGACGAATCTGCTCTTCTCGAAGAGCGCCCGCCGGTAGTTTGTATCTTAGGGCATGTTGATCATGGAAAAACCTCTTTGCTCGACTACATCCGGAAAGAAAGCGTCGTATCCAGAGAGGCCGGCGGCATTACACAGCATATCGGAGCGTATCAAGTTAGCCATAACGACAAGAAAATCACTTTTCTGGATACACCGGGTCATGCGGCTTTTAACCAGATGAGGGCTCGTGGCGCGGATGTGACTGATGTCGCGGTTCTAATCGTTGCGGCAGACGACGGATTTATGCCTCAAACTGACGAGGCTCTGAAATTCATTCAAAAGGCTGGAGTGCAGCCAATCGTGGCGATCAATAAAATCGATACGCAAGGAGCGAATATCGATAGAGTAAAGACGCAAATGCAGGAGCGTGGCATCCCATCTGAGGATTGGGGTGGCGAGACGATTACGGTGCCTATCTCGGCGTTAAAAGGCGATGGTATCGAAGACCTGCTCGACATGATTCTTCTACAGGCTGAGGTCTTGGAGCTGAAAGCGAATCCAAAGAAAACTGCGGAAGGCATTATCATCGAGGGCCAGGTTGAAGTTGGCCGGGGCCCTACGGCGACGGTTATCGTTCAGGCGGGCACCTTAAAGATAGGCGACGGCCTTGTGTGCGGTCCTCACTACACGAAGGTAAAGGCCCTTTTCAACGAGTATGGCAAAAACTTGAAGAAAGCCCCTCCGTCCACGCCGACAAGGATCATTGGCTGGACGGGCGTGCCGGACTGCGGGGCGACCTTCCACGCAGCGAAAAACGAGAAGGCTGCTAAGCGTGAAGCGGAAGAAAACATGATTCTGCAGCGAGCTGATCAGAAAGCAGACCAAGAGGAACGAATGCCGACTTCGCAGGAAAAGCTTTTCGCCGCGATCGCGGCGAATCAGAAGAAGACCCTTCGTCTTATCATTAAAGGAGATGTGTATGGATCGGTAGAGGCGATTCAGAATGCTCTTACCGAAATCCATAGCGATAAAGTCGCCCTAGAAATTGTAAGAGCGGAAGTAGGCCCAGTCAGCAAAAGCGATGTGCAGAAGGCCAGTGCCGGAGCGACGGAAATCATCGGATTCAATGTTAAATCCGAGAATGGTGTACAGGCCTTGGCCAAGCACCATGCCGTCAAGATCACGCACCACAAAATCATCTACGAATTGATTGACCAGGTCCGCGACGACATGGTTGATATGCTGGATCCGGAATTCCGGGAGAACAAAATTGGAGCAGCGGAAGTCAGAGCTGTCTTTCCGATTGCCAAAGGATTTGTGGCAGGCTGCTTGGTTGTTGAAGGTCGCGTAGTCACCCAAGGCCATGCTCGATTGGTTAGAAATGGCGAGGTCGTAGCCGAGCGGAAAATCGATTCGCTTCGAAGAGTTAAAGACGAGGTCAAGGAAGTTCGAGCAGGCACGGAATGTGGTATCCACATGGAAAATACGAATGACTACAAAGAAGGCGATCTGATCGAGATTTACGAAATTCATGAGATTAGGCCAGAGCTGTAGGCGAGCGAGTTCGCCTAGAGCATTTGTTTTCTAGCGATTTTGCCGATGGCCTGATCGATTGGAGCCCTAAATTGCCAAACGATGAGCAATCGAAATATCAGAGTGTCGGAACTCCTGAAACGGGAGATAAGCGAAATCCTCCATACGCGTTACCAGAAAGAATCTGTAACAGTTACCATTACTGGGGTCGATGTTTCGCCAGACCATAGCCAGGCTACAGTATTCTATTCTTTTCTAGCGGACCAAACGGACCTCTGGGGCACGCAGCGGTTTCTTGACCAAGTGTCGGGCAAGATACGCCACGAAGTAGGAAAGCGCATCGTATTGAAGCGTATTCCTGCTCTGAGATTCGAATTCGATGAGGCCCTTTCACAAGGCTATCGGATTAATGATATAATCGATTCGCTCGAGTTAGCGGATGATCAGCGGGAAGATTGAAACAATACTTTCCAGAATTGAGAGACCAGTTTCGTTCCTTGGCTGAAGCGGCTGCTGGAGTTCGTGTTTGCGTTATTGGGCATGCGCGCCCAGATGGCGATTGCGTGGGTTCGCAAATCGCAGCCCAGAAATTGCTAGCCCACTTTGGATTGGAGAGTTTCATGGCGAATGCTGATTGCGTTCCAAATTCGCTGTTGTATTTGGAAGGAAGCGAATTGATATCGATTTTCGATCGCCAGATGATGAACGATACTGCCCTTCTTTATGTTGATTGCGCGGACGAGGGAAGGGTGGGTCCAAAAACTTCGATTGCCCTTCAAGGTTTTCGAAGAATAGGGAATGTGGATCACCATATTTCGAATACTGGGTTCGCTGAGTTCAATGTAGTCGACCAAGGGGCATCGGCAACCTGCGAGATTCTTGCGGGCATTGCATTCGACCTGCAAGTAACTATAACCCCTGATCTTGCCCAGGCGCTGTATACCGGAATAATGACGGATACAGGAAGGTTTGGCTTTGCGGCCACGAGTAGCCGGGTATTCGATCTTTGCGCTAATCTAGTTGATTGCGGCGCATCGCCCCAGGCGGCGGCGGAGAATCTTTATGAGAACGTTTCCCTGGCGAGACTGAAGCTGCTTGAACGATTCTTGGGAACACTGGAATACGCGTGCGATGGGAAAGTTTGCATTGGCGAATTGAAGCAAAGGGATTTTCTGGAGACGGGGACATCTTATCTGGATACGGAAGGATTCGTCGACTACGCGCGAAGTGTTAGCGATGTAGCCGTAGGAGTTCTTCTAGAAGAGCGGAAAACAACGACTAAAGGGAGTTTGAGAGCCGAACGAAAAGAGATACGAGTGGATCAGGTGGCCGCCCAATTCGGCGGCGGCGGGCATGCATGCGCTGCAGCGATGAGCAGCGCAATGTCTCTTGAGGAGCTTCGAAACGGGTTGATCGAATCTCTAAGGCCGAGAGTATCTTAGGCAAGCATTTGGGAGCATTGAGGAGAAATGAAGGATATGAAGGAACTGGAAGGAGTCTTGCTGATCGATAAGCCCATTGGTTTGACGTCTCACGACGTAGTGGATCGCGTACGTCGCAAGTTGAAAATGAAACGTATTGGACATTCGGGTACGCTGGATCCAATGGCTACTGGACTCTTGATTATATTGGTAGGCAAGGCAACCAAGCTGTCCCAGTACCTCATGAGTTTGGATAAAGCCTACCAAGGGACCATAACTCTGGGCGAGACGACCAATACCTATGACGCCGAAGGAGAGGTCATGACCACCAAGCCTGTCCCTGATATCGCTCAGACGGAAGTTCAAGAAGTATTAAATACGTTTGTTGGGGATCAGTATCAAACTCCACCGATGTTCTCGGCGGTAAAGATAGATGGGCAGCCTTTATATAAAATGGCTCGCAAAGGAAAGGAAGTGGAACGCGAACCCAGATTCATTAGAATCTCGAGATTCGACATAACGCGATTCGCGCTTCCCGAAGTAGATTTTAGCTTAGATTGCACTAAGGGTACTTACGTGCGTTCGCTAGCGAATGATATCGGTGAAAAAATCGGTTGTGGTGCATACTTGTCTGCGCTGCGTCGTAGCGCGTCAGACCGATTCTCTATTGATGATGCAACGTCATTAGACATATTCGAAAACTCGGGTCCAGACGAGATCGCCGCAATGCTGATATCCAAAAAAGACGCTATGCCGAGTACGGTTTTGTGAAATTAGATGATGAGCGAGCCGAGACATTATAAATCGCTCGATTCGTTCGAAAACGAATCAAAAATACCGATACATTTAGCAATCGGAATGTTTGACGGCCTTCATTTAGGGCACCGTAAGGTTGTGGAATCCGCTATTCAGGCAGCGAATTCCGTTGGCGGAATTGCTGGCGTCCTAACATTCTGGCCACACCCAAGCTTTTTGTTCAACCCGAATGATCCAGTACCAATGATCCTGAGTTCTCGAATGAAGTTCGCGGAATTCGATAGGCTTAGGATCGATTTTGTTGTGGAGGAGCCTTTCGATAGAGCGTTTGCCGCAATTGAGGCAGAGAAATTCGTAGAAATGCTCAAAGGCAAATTGCCAGGCCTGGCTTCAATTCACACCGGAGCTAACTGGAAATTCGGGAAAGGGCGCAAAGGGGATGTGGATCTCCTGCGGAAATTGGCTGGTGAATTGGGGATCAATTCTCGGGCGTTGGACTGTCTTTATTTGGATGGAAAACGAGTAAGTAGTACGCGAATACGCGAAGCGATTTCTGAAGGTAGGATCGAGGAAGCGAATCGTTTACTTGGCTATAATTATGAATCGATTGGCAGCGTAGAGGAAGGGAAGAAGTTGGGGCGGACTATTGGCGCTCCGACGCTGAACATTCCGTTTGAAGGGAAACTTTTCCCTAGGAGAGGGGTATATTTTGTACGCGTATCGAGCGAGAAAGAATCGGAACAACTGCCAGCCGTCGCCAATTTCGGAGTCAAGCCGACAGTAGATGCCTTGGATCAACCAGCGTTAGAGGTCCATGTCTTAGAAGAGTGTCCGTTTTCTTATGGAGATCGGCTTCGAGTTGAATGGGAGCGTTTTTCACGACCTGAGCAAAAATTCGATAGTCTGGATTCTCTGGAGAGCCAGATTCGCGAAGATATAGCGAATGCCCGATCCTTTTATTATGGCTAAAGTGCGTTTGGACGAACTGGTCTTGAAACGCGGTTTTGCCACATCCCGAAGTGAGGCGAAGGCCTTGGTTATGTCCGGAAAGGTGCGCGAAGGCGATCATCGTTTAGACAAACCTGGCTTTAAAGTAGATGAAGATATTGAGCTGGTGGTAGATCCGGGTAAACGGTTCGTCAGTCGCGGCGGGGAGAAGCTCGAAGGGTTTATTAAGGCCTTCGATCTGCCTTTCGAGGGGATGGATGTGTTGGATGTTGGTGCTTCCACGGGAGGATTTACTGACTGCTCCCTCAAGCGAGGCGCCCAAAGCGTGACTTGCCTAGACGTTGGCAAAGGCCAGTTGCATGGGTCTCTACGCTCAGATTCCCGTATTCATAATATTGAGAAAATCAATGCCCGATACTTGAACCAGGAAGATCTCCCGTTGGAATCCTATCAACGGATTGTAATGGATCTTTCATTCATTTCGTTGAAGACTGTATTGCCCGCCGTTTGGCCTTTTTTGGTTACAGGCGGCGTTCTGATAGCCTTGGTCAAACCTCAGTTTGAGGTCGGAAAGGCGATAGCAGATAAGTTTAGGGGCGTGATTAAAGATGATCATGAACGAGCGCGAGCCTTAGAAAGAGTCAGGGCTTTCGCCCTAAGCGAATTGAAGGGAGCCTCGCTTATGGGATGTATCGAATCCCCAATTAAGGGTGGCGACGGAAATATAGAGTATTTGCTTGGCCTTTCTAAGTTGAAATAAGGATAACCAAGCGCGAGAGTTATCGGCGTGGCGGAGAACAAGCCAATCAAGCAACTCGCTTTCGTAATGAACCGGAACAAATCCGGGGCTCGCGAACTTTTAGATTGCCTGCGCGATATTGCCGAAACGGAGGGTGTAGCTGTAAAGGAAACCTTAGATTTTCCTGTACCCGAAGGATTTTTGCAGGGAATGGATGCCTGCTGCGTGATCGGCGGTGACGGAACGTTTTTGAGCGCGGCCTCCGAATCGACTTACTGGCAGGTACCAATCATTGGCGTTAATCGAGGTACGTTAGGATTCCTGACCACTTATTCTTCTGAAGAGATTGAGGGGATATTTCCATCGATTTTGACAGGTGGCTATTCGATCCGAAGTCGGGGCCTTATAGAATGCGGCAGCCACAACGGGGAAGCGGATGTGGCGCTGAACGATGTCGTGATCAAGTCGGCTTCCGCAAGCCGCATCGTGCACCTGAACGTTTTTGCAGACGATGAGTTCGTGACAACCTATGTTTGCGATGGGCTGATTTTCAGCACGCCTACGGGCTCGACAGCGTATACCCTTTCGGCGGGAGGGCCCCTCATACATCCGGATTCGCGAGTGCTTTCATTGACGCCAATTTGCCCCCACGCCTTAAGCAACCGATCTATAATTCTTCCAGATAGCGTGGAATTGAGAGTCGAGAATGCATCTTCTGACGACCAGTTGGTGATCGCGGTTGATGGACAGCGGAACTTGTCTACTTCCCGCGATACATCGATCCGCATAAAGCTTTCGTCGCAAAGCCTTCACTTGGCTCAGAGGCCTGACTACTCCCATTTCAAAGTCATCCGTAGGAAATTGAAGTGGAGCGGTGGATACGCTCGGGATATGTCGTGAAACTGAGTCTAGGGATCGGCTGGACCTGAAAACTCGAATTTGACGATCTCCACTTTGCTGGTGCTAAGCTTGGGTTCTTTGAGGACTGCAGAAAGTCGAATATCTTCCAAAACGGCTTTCAGCTCACGTGTGTACTCGAGATCGTCGCTAGGCCCGAACATATAGACCAGCTTGTGATGAGAGTATCGGATATACCATCCCTCATCGGTGAGGCCAAAATCGGTGACATCGATTCCCGGATACCGTTTCTTGAACTGGCTTTTGGTCATAGTGCCACTGTCGATCACGGCTTCTAGTGGATACACGATGACTTTGGTGGGCGTAACTTGAGCCCAGGCTGCTGAGACAATTGTTCCTAAAGTAAGGACGCTAAGAAGGTTCCTGAGCATCTTAGTTGGTAAAATCGTATTCAACCAAACCCTTATAGATTGGTGGACATCTTTTCGCCGACCTCGGTGCCTTTTGCCCGGTTGGAGCCTTGGCTTCCGCCGCCGCCGACGTTTTGTCCATCGGTTTCGGTTACCTGTTTATCGTTTTGTCCACCTGAGGGCCCGCCGGATTTTCCTTGGTTGCCTTCACCCTGCTCGCCGCCTTCTCCCTCAGTTGGAACAGCGTTTGGATCATTTCCAGTAAGGTCTCCGATCGGTCCACCGATTTGCTCGCTAGCTGCTCCGATCACTACATCAGGGGGTGGAGGTGGCAGGTCTCCCAACGGGGAGTCGCCAGATTCGCCTCCTTGCCCTTGGGGTCCCTGCTGGCCTTGTTGGCCCGGGGATCCAGACTCGCCTTCTGAGCCCGTTGGCCCCATGGGTCCCTGCTGACCCCCTTGCTGACTGGAGTTAGATGGAGGCATGGGAATCAAGGGCGTATTGCTTCCTTGCTGACCACCACCGCTGCTAGAGCTTCCCATTGGAGGCATTCCCCGGCTGCTTTGCCCCATTGGGCTTTGTCCGCCTTGCGAGCCTCCCATCGGGGGCATTCCCTGGCTGCTTTGGCCTGATTGCCCCTGACTTCCACTGGATCCTCCCATAGGAGGCATTCCTGAACTGCTGGAGCCGCCGCCTCCGCTAGATCCTCCTCCCATGGGAATCGGCATCCCGCTACTACCCGAAGAACCCGCAGATCCTCCGGACATTCCGCCCGGCATGCCGGGCAAATTGACGGGTATGTTCAAACTAGTGCCGCTGGGCATGTTTATTGTTCCCAAGGGCGGTAGACTGGATTCGTCGAGAACGGAAACATTACCGCCGATCGGGATACCGCTGGTGGTGATTATGGGACCGCTGCGACCGCTGCGCTGATTGCTTCCGCTGTTGGGACCGGCTCCATTGGCCTCGGCATCGAAAATGCCCACGTCTGGGTCGAATTGGGCGTGGGCGGTTACCCCCATTAGCCCGCAGGCTGAGATCCAGGATATCGCGGCGAGTTTTAAGCTTTCGATTTTCATAGCAGGAGCGTGGGTCAGAGGGTTCTATCGCCTCTCATCGCAGATTACGGTTATAGGAGATTGAGGGACGCCGCCTCTGATTTGCAGTCGGAATTGGACGTCTTCATAGTTCTTTTTGCGACCGATGACACGGTACATGCCGGGAAGCAGATTGATGGTAGACTCTTTTAGTTTCGTCGGCTTTCGAGCGGTAGGTCCTTGTATGCTCACCCAGGTAGACATGTCGGAAATGAACAGAACAGGCACGGGCTGGCTTTGGGTGATAAGGTGTTGCTGCAGCCTTTTGGTCTCGTCAGAAAGAGGAAGATAGTCTGGTTTCGACTGCATCGCCTGATCGAATGACCGGCGAGCTTGCTGGTATTCCATTCGTTGGGCTTCGATGGTGGATATTTCCAGGTACTTCTCGTAGCGTAGCAGGCCGCGGATTACCTTTCCTGTTCTCAGCAATCCATCTTTGGCCTCTTGCAATCCAGGCTCCATGTCGTGGAGCTGCTGGTAGATCTCGCGAGCGCCTTCCCAGTCTCTGTTTTCGGTCTCGAGAGCGTAGGCTTTGGTGATCAAGCGCGTTATGTCGGTGCGGCGCTTGTCGGCACGGGCCTTGGTTATGGCATCGGCCAATTCCTTGCGATCCGGGAATACGGTTAAGGCCAACTGGAAGTGCTCGATAGCCTCGTCGTAGCGCCCGGCTTGCTCTGCGTTCTGGGCGATGGACAGGTGCTTGTTGAAGTCCCGGTTCTCGATTTTGCGGCGCACGCGTGACAGCCCATTTTGAGCCTTGGCGGATTTGGAATCCATATTGAAGGCTTCTTGATAATTCCGAAGCGCGTCCTCGAACGCTTCGCTGCGCTCCAGCGATTCTGCGTCTGCCAACAAGTTGAACACTTTGTCCGCGTTTTTGGCCCGCTCAATTTGGATGATGGCATCTTCGTTTTGCGGGTCGACGGTCAGAAGATTGGTAAATGCTCCGATCGCTTTGGCTCCCTCCCCGAGGGCGATGTATCGATGGCCCATGGCGGAATTTTCGCGAATGAAGTTGCTGATCGAATTTTCGACCTCCTGGAGCTTTTCAGTCGCTTCCGTTAGCTTCGCCTCGGAAGCGGTAAACGATCCCTCGGCAAGGAATTGCTTGCCGGCGCTGGCGGCTTCGAAGGCTTGGTCGTAGGCGTCGGGATTGAGATGCTTAGATGGCTTCAGCTCGTCTACTCGCAGAAGGAAGTTGTCGTACATCTCCTGGGTAGCGATCTTGGCCTCGACGAGATTCGAGAATTCCTCGACCTGCTCGTTGACGCTGAGAAAGATGTCATGGGCTCGGTCGTAAGCCTGTCTCCCCATTAGCTCTTCGGCTTGCAGGAACTCTCGCTCTACGGCCACCAGCTTGGTGGTCAGGATCGGATGGTTGACCCGCATTTGGCGAATCTTCTCCAGCCCGATTTGGGCCGTCTCCATTTCCAAGTCCGCCTTGGAGCGCGATGCGAAGGCCTCCTGGAAATTTCGCTCGGGCACGGCCTCTTCCGTTATCCCCAGCCTATCGGCTAGGGCCTTGGCGTCTTCGTCCGGATTTTTCCAGAGAATCATCGTGGCGACAATGGCCACGACGACGAGGGCTGAAACGACTCCGAAAGCGATCATCTTCCGCTTCGACGAGCGGGCTCTTTCAGCCGCTTCCTCGTCCTCGGGATTCCAGTGGATTACGCGGTGTTTTCTCGGATTTTGGTAGCTGTCTTCTATGTCCGACATACTCGTTAATTTTGATGAATATCAGTTCCCGTTGTTCCGGTTTAAATGCGGTTTTTTGGTCTAAGCCGCGAGGCAAGTGCTAAGATTGCCCCAGGCTAGGGGAATTGTAAAGCATGCCCAGGTAAAGTTACGATTTTGAAAGGCTTTTGGATTCATCTAGATGGATGGTAAAGGAGCGCCGATGTTTGCTAATTGCTGGGATCCCGGTTGCTTTTCACTGGTCGAAACGTAAGTTTCTAAATCCGAGAGACTGTTCAGTTCGTATTCAACTACATCGATGACGAATTAGCTAATTATGGACACCAAACGAATTTTCCAGGTAACAGCCGCTATTCTGCTCATTTCTATTCTGGCTTCCAGTTGCAGTACGGTACCGGTCACGGGTCGTAAGCAGATAAATCTGATGTCCGATTCCGAAGTGGTGAAAATGACCAAGGCGGCATTCGAGCAAATGAAGGGGCAGATGAAAATTTCTCGCGATCCTCGAATGAACGACTGGGTTTTCGAAGTGTCCGAGCGAATTTCTCAGCAGGTGTTTTGGGATATGCCGCTGGCTGAGTGGGAATTCATCGTATTTGATGCTCCGGGGCAAATTAATGCCTTCGCAATGCCGGGAGGCAAAGTCGGTGTGATGTCGGGCTTGTTCGATATGGTAGAGACTAAGGACGAGTTGGCCTCGGTGATCGCCCATGAGATCGCCCATGTAACTGCTCGCCATACTCACGAGCGGATGTCGCAAGCAGGAATTCTAAAGGCAGGTTCAGGAATCTCTTCATTAGGAACGGCTATCGCTACAGGGGGAATGGTTCACATCGCTCCTTCCATGAATGGCCAACTGGCGGCTTGGGACAGGGCGAAAGAAGCTGAAGCGGATCGTATCGGAATGATGTATATGGCTCGAGCTGGGTTCGATCCGAATGCAGCTATATCAGTGATGGGGAAAATGGCGCAAATGGATGTCGGCGGGCCAGCCAGTGGGGCCTACAGCTCGACTCACCCATCCTCTCAAGAACGCCTTGATGCTCTGCACGCCTATTTGGACGAAGCGATGGTCGAGTACGAAAAGGCGAAAGCCCTGGCATTCTGATCGGATTTGCCCGCGTCGGGAGGGATTCCGATTAACCGTGGAAGTAACGGCTCAATTCTGTGTAGTGATTCTTAGGTTACGCAGAGGTTAAATTTCCGTTTTTTGGTCTAGCTCCGTTTGACAGATTGGTTGGCCTGATGGCTAGTGTCACTTAGCCTCGGATTACCGAGCCCTTCTTGTAGCTAGCATGACGGTCTCTGAAAAGGTCCTGGACCTCGAATCGGGCGCGAAGTCGATCAATTCACCTTCGCCGACGTCCGCGTATTCAATTCGTATAGCTGGCGATCAACGGGAAGTGGAAGCGGCCCAAGCGTTGCGCTACCGAGTCTTTAATAAAGAGTTGGGCAAAGGCCTCGATAATCCGGATGCTAACAGTTTGGACTTCGATCGCTTCGATCCGGTTTGCGATCACCTTATTATTGTGGAGTCAGCAACGGGATTGATCGTAGGTACTTATCGGTTGCAAACCGGCGAAAACGCTGGGAAAGCGCTTGGCTATTACAGCGAGCAGGAATTTGATTTTGAACCTTTCGAACCCATCCGATTGCGGTCTTTGGAGCTTGGCCGCGCTTGCATCGCCAAAGATCATAGAAATTCTGTTACGTTGGGCTTGTTGTGGCGGGGGATCGCCCAGTATGCCCAATCTTACCAGGCAAGGTATTTGCTAGGCTGTAGTTCGCTTCTTTCAACGGACTCGAACGTGGGGATAGCCGCCTATCGCTATCTAAGTAAATACTTGGTCGAAGATCGATTCATCACAAATCCATTGGAGGGATACCGCTGCCAACCGAATGAGCGGCTTGCCAAAACTGAATTCCAGCCTAGCGATATTCCTCGACTGATGAAGGCGTACCTAACTTTGGGGGCCCGACTGTGTGGAGAGCCGGCGATTGATCGGGAATTCAAGACAATCGACTTTTTGACAATGCTTGATCTCGAAAGCCTGGCTCCTAGAGCGAAGGAAAAATTCTTCGGTATCCGGTAGAAAGCATCCACTTGAGAGATTTAGCGACAAGCTCCTGCTTCAGCTTTTTCGCGAAGAGAAACCACCCGGTTATTCTTGTATTGCGAATGCCCGTATCTGGCTGTGGCGATCTATGCCGAGATAAATTCTGATACGAATAAAATGGCCAACTCTCGTGCAGAAAGTTGGCCATGCAAAGATTCTTTAGTTTGCGAATCGCCCGTTTAAGGAGCCGGTTCCTCCTCGGGAGCGGTGACGAGGGGTGTGGGCGATTCTTCCGGTTCCGGCGCGTCAGAAAGAAGCTTCTCCAGCGTATCCGGTAAACTCGTGAACTGGTAGGAGCTGGCTTCAAAAGCCGCCCGCTCCATGTAGCTATTTACAGGATCCGCGTTGTTTGAAGAAGCGATGAAATAGTATACAGGCCCTTCGGGGGTGACCACTTCCTCTTCGATTTCGGTGGTCGCCTCACCATTCTCGCCCTCCTTCTCAACCTCTCTCTCGACGGCAACCTCTGGCTGGCGCCCGATGGCGTATTCGTAGCTATCGCCGTTGTTCAGTTTGAGGGTGAATTGATGGCTGTTCTCTTTTGCCGCGACTACGTTTTCATCGCCAGTTTCAGCGGTCGCCGTGAAGGTTAGGTCTGATAAGCGCGATGCGATTTGCCCGACTGAAGATTGATTGAGAATTTTGCCCTCTGGGAGCGTGTCGTCAGTTTCCCAATCCGAATCGGCGTTCTCTCGGGTCACGCGGATTTGATCGCCATTTTGGAGCGAGGCTTCAATAGCCGTGACATCATCAGCTCCGAAATCGACGAGCTTCTTTTCCAGCCACGAATCGAGACTGGCGTTTATGAAGAAGGTGGTATCCACCAGAAACGCTTTCTCTTCGCCTTCGTAGCGCATGAACTGCCTTCCATTCTCCGTTTCTTTGCCAAGTTGGAAGGCGACAATATCAGTACCAAGCTTGTCCGAAAATCGGATACGTTCGCCTGTTTCAAACCCCAATGTAGCGATTCGTTCCGGGTTCTCGCTTACGAATCGCTGAAGTTTGGCTTCGTGAACATTTTGGGCAAGCTGGGAAATGCGGTCATAAGTGACGGGCAAATTGTATCGCTCTTCGAGAACCCATGTATTGGATTCGCCCATATTGGCGAAAGTTAAGGTCTCATCCTCCTTTTCTACGATGATTTTAGCGGTGTCGCTTAGGGCGGTTCGCTCTACGATAGCGGTTCCCACTCGGTCGTCGAGCAGAGGGGCGCTATCGGATTTCTTAAACAAACTGGTGGCGATAGCGAGAATGGTGAGGACGCCAGCACTGATATAAAGATTCTTGATATTCATAATACCTCCTAGAGCGCTTTATTCTTTCGCATACGGTAGAATAGAAGGCCAAAGATGGCCAAGCCTATCGGTGAGTAACCGATGTTCAATGACACGAGTTTCCATTTTAGAGCGTCGATATCTTTTCGTAATTCGCGTCGAATCACGCGGCGTTCGGCTCGAAGGTTGGCCTCGTTTTCGCGAAGCCTCTGCAGCGCTTCGGACAATTCCGGTCCAGCGACGATCAAGCCTGTTCCTTGCTGTTGGGTAGCTAGCTGCGTAATCTCCTGATTCACTTCGGAGATACGGTCTTCCACTTCCTGGAGTTTAATTTGGTATTGTTTCTGAGCTTCGACTTCGAGAGCTTGGACGCGATCGAAGATCCTCGACTCCTCGCCCTTGCTGCGAATGCCTATCAAGTCCTGGCTGCCGCCGAGAAACTCTACGATATTGGTGCCCATGGCTAAGTTGTCATTGATTGTCTGGATCGTCATCATCCCAAGGAAATTCTGGCGACGAATGGAGAACTGGTCCAGGGCCCAATCAGTATCAGCAATTATGAATACATTGCTCTCGCCAGTGTAAAGTTGATCGGAGTCCTGTTCTTCTGATGCTCCGTCGTCAGCGACTTCCGTCTCGGCAGGGTTAGTCGGCTTTCCGTTTGGGAAAGCGGTAGTGAACTTGCCACTCAGCATTCCCGCTACGGTTTTGCTTTGGCCGTCTGTTTGCAATTGGTTGAGAAGAGCTCCTTGCTGGGTGAATTGAAGCATCATCCCATTCACCGTTCCTGCTGCATCAGAGGTTTCGAGGATAGGTTCGAAATCGAGTTCCGAGTCTTCATTTAGGCCAATGAAGCCGGGTTCCAATAGGAGCACGGCATTGAGCTCCGCTGCAGGCAGAAAGTCCTGGCTCATGTTGTCTTCGCGGAAAATAAGCCAAGCTGGCTGCATTGAACCTTGTTGCGTGTAGGCAATATTCGGATCCGCTACCGCGTCGCCAGGTGAGTATTCAATTCCCCAAGACGAGAAAAAGCGTTGAAAATCGCTGGAAGTATTTGGATTTGGTCGGCCCATCATGCCCATTTGGCCTTGCTGCTGGCTTCGAAAGAAAAGCGATGATGGATCGACAGCGAGTAGCATGGGCTTGCCGGATAGGATCATCTGGTCGATATCGTACAAGAGCGACTCGCTTAGCCCGATTGGGTGAATGACGGCTAGCATATCCAGACCGACGGGAAGTTCTGTAGCCGTTGGCTCGATCACTTCGACATCGAAACTGCTCTCCAATTCGGTGATGATGTATTGATCCTCTTGTTGAGGTTGGCCCGGCATCATCGGAGCGGGAGGAGCTTTTAGCGGTAGACTGGAGACGAGGCCGAGTTTGGGTTTGGACAGCTGCTGGGCTTCGTGGACTGCTTTGGCGATATCGTATTCGATAGAGCCCTCTTTGTTCCAATCGAAGAACGGAATCGCGTGTTCCGAGTCGCCTTGGCTGATTACCAGACCAAGGAATACGCGGTCCCCGTTTGGCAAGCTTTGCCCGTGCAACCCGGCCGCGATAGCATTTTCCTCTTCCGAGGTATCTGGCTGTGGATCGATAATATCGAGAATGATTTTTCCATTCGAAGCCCGTTCGAACTGCCGGAGAAGCTGTTCGACGCGGTTTCCGAAATTCTGGATATGCATCCTGATCTGCGGAGAAACACCTTCAACGGATTTCGTTTTGTAGAAATCGAACCGAATGGGCTCTTCCACTTTGGCGAGCAACGATTTCGCGCTTTGGGAAAGCGTGAACGCGTTTTCCGCTGTCATATCGAACCGTATGGGCAGCGATGATACGACGTAGTGAAGCAATAGGAAGTTAATGAGTATGATAAGAGTGGTGTGAATCTTTGAGCTGATTTTCATTTTAAATGTCTCTCCTTTCTACTTTTCGAGAATAACCACATTGATCGCCAGGAACGCGACTGTGAGAGTGACGAAGAACGATACGGCGCTCAACTCGATCAACCCTCGGGTCATGGTTTGATAGTGGGATAGGAAACTAAAGTTACCTAGAAAATCGAGTACTCCAGCTGGAGCGATACTCTCGAGCAAGGTGATTAGTATTTGCGAACCGAACAAGGTAGCCAGGAAACAAATAAGGACGCTAATCACAAAGGCGATCACTTGGTTCTTAGTTAGGGCGGAGCAAACCGAGCTGATAGCGAGATAGGCTGCGGACATGAGTACGGAGCCGAAATAGCCCGCAAACATGATCCCCCAGTCCGGATTTCCCAAATAGCTGGTTGTAAAGGCTAGCGAGAAGGTCAGGATTAGGGCGATTCCGATAAACGCCCAGGCTGCTAAGAATTTACCCAGGACTGCGGCCATTGGAGGAATCGGTAGAGTGAAGAGAAGCTCAATACTGCCGGATCTTTCCTCTTCAGCCCAGAGCCTCATTCCGGTGGCCGGAATGAAAATCAGAAAAGCCCACGGAAGAAAGGTCCAAAGCGTATCCAGACTAGCTTGGTTGCTTTCGTAGTAGCCCGCGAATACGGCGAGCCCGATGATCACTATATGGAATACGGCGAGAATCACGTAGCCTACGGGCGAGCGAAAATAGCCGAAAAACTCTTTTTTGAATACAGGAAGTACTTGGTTCATGCGTAAGCTTTGCTGCTGGTTATTTCGCGGAAGATTTCATCGATTGAGGATCCCGGTTTTCGGGCCTTGAACTCCTCTGGCATCTCGTCGACGCGAACTTTGCCTTGATCGATGACGATGATTCGATTGCAGATTGCTTCGACCTCTTCGAGGATATGAGTGGATAGGACAATCGCCTTATCTTCGGACATTGCCTTGATGAGCTTGCGGACCTCGTGTTTCTGATTGGGGTCCAGGCCATCGGTTGGTTCATCGAGAATCAGAACCGGTGGGTCGTGAAGGATGGCTTGGGCGACGCCGACGCGCTGCCGATAGCCTTTTGAAAGCGTTTCGATCGACTGGCTTTGCACCGATTGCAGATGGCATTTGACGATGACATCACTCAGGCGATTGTGGACTTCGTCTTTCGATCGAAAGCCGCGTGTTTCCGCAACGTAAGATAGGAACTCGACAACGGTCATCTCAGGATACGCGGGACTGCTTTCGGGCAAGTAGCCGACACGGCTCTTGGCCTCGAGCGGATTCTTGCGGACATCGAAACCATCGACAGAAGCGGTGCCCGATGTCGGCGACAAGAAGCCGGTTATCATCTTCATTGTAGTGGACTTGCCTGCTCCATTCGGGCCGAGAAAGCCGAGGATGTCGCCTTTCTTGACCTGGAAGGAAACGCCGTCGACGGCGCGCAAGTCACCATAGTCTTTGACTAGATTTTCTACAGCAACCATAGGTGGATTTATTGTTATTTTTCAGGGATTGAAAATAGATTCGGCCGACGAGATCAGGTTCCCGTGAAGGAGCTGATTTTCAGCGATTTAACCCGACTCGCAGCCGGAAGGATTTCTTTTGGCTTCGATTGGGATAATTAGAGGGCGAAGCGTTTAGATGAGAGCGTGGCCAATTTCAAGTATTTCCCGATTCATTTGGCATTTGCGGCCTGAAGCCGGTACCAGCTTTGGTTGAAGGGTGGCTACCTCGACGCATTCGAGCCGAAATCCAAGTCTCCCTGCGACACTTGGTCCGGGTCGTTTTCCAGCTCCTCAGGCTCGTCTTTCAGATGTCTAGGGGGTTCGGAAATGCGCCTGGCGAAATTCAATTCTCGATCGGCGACGATGCGGTCGCAAATTTTCTGCGTGTGGAGGCGAAGCCACATCGATGTATTGGAGTCGCCCCCATAGCGGGCCGGGCCGTAGGCGTGGATGCGATTGGTTTGCAGGAGCACGTCGTTTTGAGCGAATTCGGCATCATTGCTAGGTTTGTAAACGGCGTACGCTTTGCCGCCAAACTTGCGAACGACCGAAAAGCTGGGAACATCGCTGGGACCATCCGCGATATAGATCATATTCTGGAAGGGTATCCGACGATCCTCATGGGCCATTTTGGCATTTACATCGATACCGTGGTCTTTGTTGGAACCTTTATTTATCTGAAATAAGGCTCTCGTTTTGGTCGTGTTGTCGACCATCATACCGATTTGGCTGATTTCCAATTCCGTTTCCACTGGCAGTTCATCTTGATCCAGGAAACCGGGGGTCAGGGGATTTTCAATGAACTCGCACCCCCAGATTCCCTCTACGAATGGAGCTATTTTACTCCCACGGATCATTTCCGCCAGGCCCGTGCTGACAATGTAGTGCTCCAGTTCGATTTCGTGCCTGGCGTATTCAGGTTTCGAGCGCGTCTCTTCTCGTAGCTCCTGAAAGAACTCGGGAAGTCCTTCGTAGAATTCGATTTCGGCTCCCAGCTCCCTCAAAATTCCGTTGTTAAGGCCCTTGAGTTTGCCATTTCTCACATAGGTGAGAAGATGGTTTAGGTAGAGAATTTCGCCTGAAACGCTGTATCCCCGCTGCGTGTAATGGTCGGCGAGGGCATTGGTTTCTTCCCAAAATCGGCTTTCATCGATGTTGTAGCGCTCGAATATGGGCTGCTGCATGTAGCCTGGAATGAGCGTTTTGTCGAAATCCCAGATGAGAGCGATTCTGTTCTGGGTGAACAGTCCTTGCGGCATAGTCGTTAGCAAAGGGGATGGTCTGGTTACTGCAATGGCAATCTGAACCACCGATAGATTCGATTTGCAGTTTCCGAAACGACGCGACATTGCTCCTTGCTTTCATATGGCAATAGAGCTTCCGGACATTTCCCCTTTTGAGAAACGGATTGAAGAAATTGACGAGCTGATGAATCAGCCCGATTTCTTCAACGATGCCCGTCGTTCGGCAGCGCTGTCACGCGAGCAAATTAAGCTGCGTCAGCTTATCGAAGACTACGATGCCCTGAGCGGGGCGAAATCGGCTTTGTCTGAGCATCAGGAGCTATTGGAGGATGAAGAAGGCGACGCAGAATTGAAAGAATTGGCCCAAGAGGAACTTCCGGAATTGGAGGCCGAAATCGAGAGGTTGGAGCAGAAGATTCTGGTTTCCATGATACCGCCAGAGGACTCGGACTCGCGCAATACGATTGTGGAAATCCGAGCGGGCGCCGGGGGAGACGAGGCGTCGCTATTCGCTGGAGACCTATTCCGAATGTATGGCAGGCTGGCCGAGCGGCGAGGTTGGACGCTGGAGCAACTGGGATCGAGTGAAAGTGGAATCAGTGGATTCAAGGAGGTGGCGTTCTTGATCCGGGGAGACGAGGCTTATAAGCAGATGAAACTCGAGAGCGGCGTTCATCGCGTTCAACGCGTTCCTGAAACGGAGTCCCAAGGACGCATTCACACGTCTACCGTTACAGTAGCTGTCCTTCCCGAAGCGGAGGAGGTCGACGTGCAAATAGATCAGCAGGATCTGGAAGTCACGGTGACACGGGCAAGTGGTCCTGGTGGCCAGGGAGTGAACACTACTGACTCTGCCGTTCAAATCCTGCATAAGCCTACCGGGATTATGGTGAACTGCGCGGACGAGCGTTCGCAAATCAAGAACAAGGCCAAGGCCATGACGGTATTGCGGTCTCGATTGCTGCAGGCCAAAGAAGAAGAAGAGCGGGCGAAATACGCGGAAAACCGAAAGAAGCAAGTGGGGACCGGCGACCGAAGCGAGCGGATAAGAACCTACAACTTTCCTCAAAGCCGGCTGACAGACCATCGTATCGGATTGACGATTCACAGCCTGACCCAGGTGATGGAAGGAGAGCTGGACGAGGTAATCGAAGCCCTGCAAGCCGAAGACCAAAAGTTGAAGATCGAAGCCTTAATGACTGCCCAGGCTGAATCTTAGCGAAAATGGACGAGCGACTGACAGTATTGGACGTCGTGCAGAAAAGCGCGGATTTCCTGGAGCGCAAGTCAGTCGAAAGTCCCAGGCTGAATGCGGAATGGCTGGCTGCTCATGCCCTCAAAATCGGGCGAATGGAGCTTTATATGCAATTCGA
>MDTA01046464.1_pt1 | contig 35422 bp, 31 predicted proteins | sample 811151 | NCBI WGS metagenome assembly MDTA01 (sample SAMN05326648, study PRJNA326480) | marine metagenome | isolation source: seawater | place: Indian Ocean: South | collected 2010
ATTTATTAAATTAAGGGCGCTTAGCTCAGTCCGGCAGAGCGCTTCCCTTACAAGGAAGAAGTCACAGGTTCAAATCCTGTAGCGCCCACAAGGGTTTTTCAAAAGTACGCTCTAATTTCTACCTTTGTGACATACATTCTGTCTTAAAAATATATAAAATTTGTAATATGAAGTTAAAGATACGTATAATCGAGATTGAGGAGTAAGAATTGCCAAAATTTCAAAAATTAACTCAGATAATAAATGACCTGCATTTAAATAATGAGTATACGTTTGGAAATAATAAATTTGGGGAATCACCGGGATCTCCATTGACGCCATCAATTAACTTTTCTTCTGCATATGCTTTTAATTCAATTGAGGCACTTGAAGAATACTATAAGAACTCTAACGATTTTGTTAGATACGCACGCGATACTAATGGTATAGCCAGGCAATGCGAAGAATACCTTTCAGCAACTTTGTCTAATCAGACATGTTTTGTTTTTAACTCGGGCATGTCAGCAATTGATGCTTCTCTGGCAGTTCTATTGCCAAAGCGTGAGAATGTTATAACTTTTGGTGTTTTTTATAGAAAAACCCAAGTTTTAATCGAACGTTACTCCGCGTTATACAAAATTAATCACATTCACTTTGAAACTGCTGAAGAAATGTTGTCTTCTGTTACGTCAGAATTGATGAATAAATCAACTGTTTTGATCGAAAATTTCAGTAATCCATTTTTAACCGTATTGGATATTGAGCCTCTTAAAAAACAATATCCTGAGTGCATTATATTGTTGGATTTCTCAATGCAGGGATTATTGAACAGTGACCAGCATAGTTTTGCTGATATTTCGGTCACTTCTGGTACAAAATACATTGGTGGACATAATGATTTTCTGGCTGGAGCAGCATTTACTAACTCCAACAAACTTGCCGAAGAAATTTGGTCTCATAGATCCTCTACAGGTGGTATTTTGGACCCAATGAGTTCATTGCTTATGCTGCGCAGCTTTCGCACGTATGATATGCGATTAAAATATCAAGTAGAAAATGCTCAAAAAATTCTTGATAACCTTTCTAAAAATAAACTAGTTAAGCGCATCTTTTATCCGTTTGCATACGAAAATGCAGACCAATCATCTATAAAATCAAAGTTCAACCATGGGGGTTCAGTTATGTCGTTTGAAGTTATGAAAAATGTCAATTTGGAAAAAAATATCAGCAAACTACGTTCGATAAAAATGGCCCCAAGTTTTGGCTCAGTTGATACTCTTATAGAAATACCTGCTTATATGAGTAAACGAAATGATAGTGAAAAATCAGTAAAGGGCTTATCAAGTTTGATTAAGAGTAATAGGTTTATGAGGTTATCGATAGGGTGCGAGCCATTTGAATATTTAGAATACGACCTAGAGATACTACTATCATAAAATTATTACAAATGATGAGACATATCTTTAAATTATGCCTTATATTTTTATAAGTTTTCCAAATTCATAATCATATTTTTTAATTGAAAACTTTTGAAAACCAGATGCAGGTAAGAAAGTCATTTCTCCAAATAATATTTCTCCTAGGTGATTATAAAGATCTACTCTTACAAATTTAAAATTTGTAGATAACTCTGTGGCTATGAATTTCATCTCATCAAAATTGTTTGGGATTTCCAGAGATTTATCGTCATACTTATATCCTCTATACAGGCCTTTAATTTTTTGCCAATTCATGTCATAGAATGATTGCGTTGGGTTGGATTTAAGATTTCTATCAACATGTACATACTTAGGCTGACCGTTAAAACAATAAAATTTATAATCTAATAATTTTTTATGTTGATCAAGCAGTTTTTCTGCGAAACATTCTTTTTTAATTCTGCTGTAATGCATTTCTCTTCCATGCATATGAAAATTATCTTTATAGCTGCTAATGATATTTTTTTGAACAGATGTGAAATCAAAATCCTTTGGATTTTCACAATAATATACAACCCCAGATTCAAAATTGGTTTTTAGAATAAATTTATTTAAATTATTAAGCTGTTCTTTAAATGGTTTTTTTACATCGAGTACCTTTAGTGTTGGGATTATGTACTTTTCTCCAATTTTAGAAGCCACAAATTCCTTGGCTTTAAGTTTGTCTTCTAGTTCTGTTTTAATATCAAGATCATCATAAATTTTCAAATAATTAATTTTTTCATCGAATGTTTGAGGGTTTTTGAGTCTCAAAAATCTACCAGTTTTTTTAAAATATTTTAATTTTAAAAAAAATTTTGTTGGAATTAGATTTTTTAAATTTGTATACACAACTAAATTTTAAGCTAAAGTCTTAGTAAGTAGTTTATTTATGAAGAAAAAATCAACAAATCGTTACACACCTTATTTTATTAGCGGAGTAAAGTTTAATTTTCTTAATGTAATCGTATCTTTAATATTGAGTTTTGCTACGGCATTCATATATTTTAATAATTTATCAAAGTCAGATTTTATATTTTATTCAGTGAGCCAAATTACAATTTATTTTTTTGTTAGTTTTTCTAACCTTCAATTTGGTAAGTTAATTAGAAAGTATTTTCCAAATTATGAAAAAGATATTTCAGATATAATTTTAAAAAAATTAATCAAAACATCTATATATACCCTCTTTACAATCTTTGTATTTTACTTTTTCATAACTAAATATTTTGAAATATATTCATATTTTGAAGAGTATTTAAATATTTTTTATTTATTTATATTTATATCCTCATTAGTAACAATTCTTTCAAATTATTTTGGAGAATACCTTGCAGCAAATCAGAAATTTGATATTCAAGAGAAGAAATATTTAGTTTACTCTGCTCCATTTAAATTTATAGGATTACTCTTATTCTATTTTGTTTTCAAAAGTCTATTTTTTGTTTTATTAATTAATATTTTAATCAGAGTTATCAATATGATAATTACTTATAAAGTTTCTAATACAAATTTGAGAAATAAGTCTCATAATTTGCCTAGTCAAGAAGTACTTAATTTATTTAAAACAAAATCCAACATACTTTTCACAGCAAAAAACTTTATTTTTTTTAATTATCCTCTTTTATTTTTTAGTTATATGCCGGTGTATCTAACAGACTTTCATACAGAAAATGACATCGCAGTATTTTCTTTAGCCATAAGTTTATTTAATTCTATCAGGCCTTTTTTAAACGGAGTTCTTGTCATTATTAATCCAGCTATTCAGCAATTAAATAAACAAAATGATAATGAAAAATTGTTTAAAATTATTTATCTTGTTTTTCTATCACTTAATTTTCTAACAATATATCTCATGATTTTAATTTGGTCTGGACTAAATTTTTCTCCTATAGTCACAATTCTATTTACAAAATTTAGTTACAATTTATTTTCGGATTTAGCATTATCAGCAATTATTTTGTCCTTATTTTTTATGTTTAATCAAATCAAGTATTCTTATTTGTTATCAATAAATAAAGAGAACGTAGTATTCGTATCTTCTTTATTGTCAGTAATTATTAGTCTATATTGTTGGTCTCAGTATCAAAATTTTGGATCAAGGATTAACTTGTCACTTTTAATTATTTTTATTTTTTATTTTTTTAACTTATCATTTAATGTGATTTCAGTTCCTGTTTTACTTGGAAAATATAAATTTACAATATTTGGAGTTGTAATTGTTTATTTATTCTCTTTAAACACATTCTTTTTTGACTCTTTTGTTGTTTTTTTGTTAATTAATTTTCTAAACATATTAATTTTGATCTCCTCTTTAAGAGGTTTATTTAAAAAATTAGGAATTAAGCCAAGAGAAATTATTACTTCTTAATTCAATATTTATAGCAAAATTAAAAAATTGTTATTCAAGATTTTTGTTAATTGATAATTGTAATTGGTCAAAAATATAAAAATTATAATTTTGATATTCTTCAATTTTTAAATTATCTTTTGAAAAACTAATTATAAAATCAGAGCCTTTAAAATCTCTTATTTGATTTCCTTCGTAGTAATTTGAAATTCCAAATTCTTTAAACAATATATAATCAAAAGTCCTACCAAGTGTATAAGGATTATTTTGGAACCATTCATAATAAAGAGTTCCATGGGTATCAATCCATTCAAACTTTTGGCCCCCTAATTGGTAAGAAATCCTAGGTTCTTTAATTTGATTTTCAACTAAAAATGGTACCAAGTAATTAATTACTTTATACTTTGTATATATAGATACTTCTCCTTCAGTAATTTCAGCATAAGGTGGGTTTAATCTTTCATTTACAATAAACAAAGAAAAACTTACATTTATTATTAAAAAAATAACGAATAATACTGTTTTTAAAAAAACCGCATATTTGTTATAAAACCATTCAAAAAAAATAAATATAAAGCCAAAAAGAAAGTAGACATAGGTTGAAATTGACAATAAGTTAAGTTTTGAAAATACAAAATAATTACCTGATAATTGTAAAAAATTGGTTATATAAAGTAAAAAAAAGAAACTTAAAGAAAAGATCGCGAAGTTTATTAAATAATCTCTTTTACCCTGATTTTTATTTGGTATAGATGAGTAATCAAAATTAGCAAAAAACAAAAAAAGTAAAATTAAAAAAAATGGGTAAACTTCTAAATATTGATCCATCCTCTCAAGCTCAAAAAATTTATTGCCTCCTAGTAATGGCGTGATAACTGTATAAAAAATTACAAAGTAAGTAATAGTTAAAAAAATAAAATTTTTATAACTGTTAAACAATTTATTTTTAATTGCAATCAAAATCAATATTATAAAAATATTAATAATTGATTGTTGAGCTTCTAAAAAGACTACTTTTAAAAGTTGTAGGTCACTTGAAATGACTGTTGGATCTAAAAATCTAATGTAAAGTGATTTTTCTTCAGTAAATACACTAATTATAAAAGGAACAAGAAGTGTTATGTATTTAATCAATAAACTAAATCTTTCAAAAATTGACATACTGATATTATTAAATAGGCCAAAATCTACCGATGACATATAAGGTATCCAAGTAAAAATAATTACTGCTGAGTAAAAAGATATTAGAAAAAAAAATTGAAGCTTTAAACTTTTTAAATTTTTTAGAATAATATTTCTATTTCTGAAAGTTAATACCAAAACTGTCAAAATCATAAAAAGAGAGGTAACAAAGCTAGCTAAATAAATAGTAGGTGGAATGACTGCAGTGATAAATAAACAAGTTAGATAATTTAAATTTTTAGAATTATGAAATTTCATTAAAAAATAAAAAAACATTATAGAAAAATTTATTACAAACCATTGATTGAAAAAATGAACTGAAAAATTTGAATTTAAAGTACTTGTAGAAAGTAAAAAAAATAGCATCAATTGTGCTCTGCTACTAATTTTCAACTCTCGAGTAAAAAGAAAAAAAAGTATTAATTGAACTAATGAAAGAAATAAAGAAATATGGATTAAATTACTAATATTTTTTAATAAGTATCCAAATATAATCATGCCATTGGGTTGAGGTATGTACTTGGAGCTAATTAAACCAACTTTTACCTCCGCTAAACTATATGTTTCTGAAATATATAAAGTTGCCACTGAGTCAATAAACCAAGATGGCGTTAAGGACCATAAATATCTATATAGAACTAATAATATAAATGAAGATATCAGTAACACATTTCTTATTTTTGTATTTTCGGTAAATATATAAATTATTTTTTTAACTCTTTTAGAAAATAACATAAAATAAATTATTCAAAACTTATCACATCAACATAGTCTGAACAAACACCCAAATAATTTCCTTTTGATATTTTTCTTTCAAGATTTACAATTATTGATTTACTCCCATAATTGTTGATATTTGGATAGGTCCATATAAAATTTTTACTTGTTAAAGTAAAATCATCGTTCTGATGCCAAAAATAATTTAAGTCAACACCTTTATTAAGAAGATAATTGAGAGACTGAAAGTTTTTACAGTGAACCCAAAGTTTATCTTTAAATTCCATCAACCAATCTAGTGTAATTTTATGTTCAAAAGTATCATGACCAAGATAAAATGTTTTATTTTTATCGTTATATCTTAAATCAATTTCACAATCATATTTAGGTAAAACATTTTTCTCTATATGCGATGGGTTGTTTTCAAATAATTTATCTGGTCCAGATAAATTTCCTCTATGTGAGATTAATAAATAATCCATAAAGTAGATTCTAACTTTTAAAGACACAAAATAATTAGTTAATTAATTAAAATATATTCTAGTGATTAAGTTAATTATTTTTGATCTTGATGGTGTTCTTTATGATTCAAAAGAATATCATTTTGAAGCACTTAATAATGCTTTAGGTGAAGTCGATCAAAAATACGTAATTTCACTTAAAGATCATTTAAACAGATTTGACGGACTTCCTACAAGTAGAAAACTTGAAATTCTTAGTGCTGAAAAGGGGCTTCCAAATAGTGAACATAAAAATATTTGGAATAGAAAACAACAAATTACTGAACTTCTTTTAAAAAATATCTCTGAAGATTTGGAAACAAGAAAAATTATAAAAAAATTAAAAGAAAGTAATTTAAAAATAGTTTGTTGTTCAAATAGTATTTTGAGCACAATTGAAACAGTTTTAAAAAATTTAAATATTATTGATCTATTTGATAAAATTTACTCAAATGAAGATTTAATAAATCCAAAACCTCATCCTGAAATCTACTGGAAGGCAATGATTGAATTTTCAATTGATCCAAGTGAAACTATAATCATAGAGGATTCACCTGTAGGGAGATTGGGAGCAAATCTAAGTGGCGCAAATACAATTTTTGTAAACTCAAGTGATGATATTAAGAATGGCTTAATTGAAAATATTTTAAATTACAATCTTACTAACATAGAAAGTAATTTGAACACATATGAAGATAAAAATTTAAATGTTTTAATTCCAATGGCTGGAAGAGGCTCTAGATTTTCTGACAAAGGGTACGTATTCCCCAAACCATTAATTGAAATTAAAGGGAAACCTATGATTCAGGTTGTCATAGAAAATTTAAATATCGAGGCAAATTACATTTTTATAGTATTAAAAGATCATATTGAAAAATACAATATTGATCAAATGTTAAAGTTAATTAAACCTAATTGCAAAATTGTTGTAACAGATGGTATTACAGAAGGTGCTGCATGTACTACTCTTTTGGCAAAAAATTACATTAATAATGAAAATCCATTAATCATTGCTAACTCTGATCAATTTGTTGAGTGGAACCCAAGAGAAATTATATACAATTTTACATCCAGAGATGTCGATGGTGGAATTTTAACATTTCCATCAACTCACCCAAAATGGTCATATGCAAAAGTTGATGACAACGGATTAGTTACTGAAGTGGCTGAAAAAAAACCTATTTCAAATCATGCAACTGTTGGGGTTTATTATTGGAAAAGTGGAAAAAATTATGTTGAATGTGCTGAATCTATGATAAATAAAGATATTAGAGTAAATAACGAGTTTTATGTATGCCCTGTTTATAACGAATCAGTGGGTAAAAACCAAAAAATTATGATTAATGATATTGAAAAAATGTGGGGAATTGGTACACCAGAAGACTTAGACAATTTTTTAAACGAATATGACCTTAATAAATTAAGTTGAATATTGCTCTAGCTTATTCAGGCCAACCAAGAAATATCATAGAGTGTTGGCAAAATCACCAAAAATATATATTAAATCCGAATAAAAGGGATAAAAATCAAATTTATATATTTGCACACTTTTGGTTTGATGAGAGCGATATTGGAAAAGATTTTGTTCATGGATCAAATTCAATTGGAAAATTTACAGTAGACTCAAAAAATTATTTTGACCACGTGGTCAATCCAAATTTAGTCAAATATGAAAAACAAATAAATTTTGACTCATCAATGTATACTCCGGATCCAAGATTCCCCCACCCATTTGAAAGAACTTTATCTATGTTTTACAGCATGCACGAAGTTGGAAAAATTATTAACATATTTTCAAAAGAAAATGATATCGAATTTGATATTGTAGCAAAAATGAGAAGTGATCAAGTTTTTCAAAAAAAAATTGATTTTTCTAAACATCTAAATTCAAAGACTATCAATATACACGAAGGTATAAAATTTACAAATTATTCAATTAATGATAATTTTGCTTTTGGAAATCAAGAGTTAATGAGTCGATACTTCAAAACTTTTACGAATATTGATGAATTAATCAATCAAGGTGCAGCTGTTAATCCAGAATGCCTTCTAGGTTGGAATGTAAAAAATTTCTACGGAATAGAAGTTGCAGAGCATAAGTATAAATTACAACTCTTTAGAGCTTCTTATTTAAAATATTCCAAAGTTCCTATATTTGGAAATCTAGCTTTAAATCTACTAGAACTAAAAAAAAGAGTTAAAAAATATTTAAAGAAATTCTTAAGAAAAGAAAATCACAATTAAATTTTCTTTAATAAAGGAAAAAGGGTGTTTTAATTTAAAAATTTTTAAATTAAATATATTTTTTAATAGGAAAATAAGTGTATTTAATCTCCACTTAGAAGTTATATGATAATTTGGTTTGTAAAGACTTCTATAGTAAAAATGATAATACTCAGAAAAAACATTAAATGATCCCTCAATTGTCCATGGCTTTAAGTTTCCAGAAAAATGCAAAAAATATATATTTTCAATTTCACTTGGATTTTTAAATACCAATTCTTTATCAGTAGAGATATTGAAGTTTAAATATTGATTCATAGAAAAATACTTTTCATCAAAGTATGAATTTAATACGTCTTGATCCCAATATTTAATATCATTTTCAATCAATTTCATATGTTCTATCAACTTTTGATCTATTTGCTTTCTTTTCCATAAGTCAAAATTTATAATCATGACACCAGCATTAAAGTAAGAACCTTTTTTATTGAGTCTTATAATATCTTCATTTTCTTCGCTAAATTGGTATTCAGTTTTTGCTGAAATAATCAAATCAGAGTGCTTTAAATCATCAATACTTTTTTCAATTTCTTCTGATGGATTTTTTAAACATAGTACATCTGCATCTAAATATATAAGATTATCAACTTCATCATCAATAAACTCATTAAGAAATAATCTATAATACGTCGCTTCGGATACATGTCCATATCCTAAATTAGGAAAGTGATTTATTTTATGATTAAATTTATGAATAATAATTTTTTTTAAATTTTTGTGATCCAAAATTAAATTTGGAATCAGTTTTTCTAAGTTTGAACTTGAATGAATTATGTTTATAATTATCTGCCTATCTATATTTTCAAGTAGTGAAAAAATTGATGTGAATCCTTGCCTGTTATAACCATCATCAAAGCAATATACAAAGTGTAAGTTTTTTTTCACTTTACCAAATCTTAAATTTTGTTTTACTTTTTACTATTTGATTATGTGATTCGTGTCTATATGCAGTGTTCATAAAATATCCAAACTGTTCTTTTTTCAAATAAATATTTAAAAATGACCCAATTATTGGTAAATCACCCCATCTAAAAATTAATTGATTTTCATTTTCGACGACTTTTTTTAAATTTAAGTTTATATTTTGTTTTAACCAAAATTTGACTGAAGAAATATAAACATTGGTGTAAGGAAATTTATGATTGTAAAAATTAATATCATTTAAGTTTAGCTGTTCTTTTATGTAGTTCGGCAAAGTTTCATTTGTAATCTTGTGTGTTTCGGGGATATATTTTACAGATTTAAAAATTTTGTTATTTTTTTCCATATTTTGAAATAAATTATCTTCAACCTTAAGAAACTCTACATCTTCATCCACCCTCAAGATGTAATCATAATTACTTACAAAATCCCATATATATAATGAATTAAATCGACACATCATACGATAACCTATATTGAATCTTTTTAGCTCTTCGTTGTCAATATCAAGATTGCTATAGTTTATTTCAAAACTTTTGTCTACATTTATAAAATTAATTTCTTCTGGAGACTTTGACTGAATATATCTTTTATCTGAATCAAATAAGCTTGATTCATGAAATAAAATCATGTCATATGAGAAATTTGATGATTTACCAATTTGTTCATATATAGATTTATTTCTTTTTAATAGGGAATCATACTTTTCTATATTTCCCTCGTATCCTCTGACAAGACCTACTACTGCAAATTTATTCATTAATACTCTTGATAATCTTTAATTTCTCTAAGTGATGTATTGAATAGCAAATTTATTTCATTTTTTACTTCGAATCTTTTGTCATTCGTTATATAAACTGATCTAGCTAGTGCTACAAAATCATCATCAAAAGTTTTTTCTTTTTCAAATATTCTGATTTTGTCTTCAATTTCCCAAAGTTTAGAATTTATCTTAAATAGCTTATTCTTTAATCTTAAAAGCGCTTGATTATCATATATATTTAGATTACTAAGTTTCTCCTCAAGAAGTGATTTTTCACTTTTAACAAATTTTAATTTGTTTTCATCTTTTACTTTTATAAGTTTTATTTCCAAAATAGTTATTTTGTCAATTACCTCACCTATAGATAGAGGGGCTTCAATTTCCATAGTTGACCTCCAACCAATCTTTTGTTAGGAAAGTATTTGAATTTCTATTTGTATGGTAATGCAACTTAGCACTTGTATCAATTCTCTCGACTAGGTGAATAAAACTGCTATCTACACAATGTATTTCAACTGCTTTTTTAATTAAATTTGCATACAAAAATATATTTCCAAACAAATCACTTTCTTTTTCTACATAAATTGGTCTGATATTGCTATTTAATTTAATTTTATAGTTTATTTTGTCAGTTTCTGAATGAACCAATATAAAATCGTTTTTAATTTTGTAATATTGAAATAAATGTGATTCTAAGAGATTTGATTTTTTATCGTCATCTGGTAAAAAAAAGTCCTGAAATGAAGTTTTATAATTAAGCTTGAGTTGCTTGTAGAATTGTGTGTTGAATGGACCTTTTTTTCGATTTTCAAATCCTACTTTAAGTATCTTTGCATTATTTGATTTAGAAAAGTTAATTAAATTTTTATCATTATCTTGTGATATTGGAAATATTTCAATTTTTGAGTTCTCTGAATATAAAAAATTTATTTGATCAACATATCTTTCGTTTATTGCCAAAAATAATTTATCAAACTTTGTTGATAAATTATTTACCATACCATTACAAACTATTGCATCGCCAAGACCTTGGTGATGAATTAAGATTAATTGATTATCTCCCCTTGCTTCATGAATTTTTTTAATATACAACTCTTCTCACTTTTTTTACAAACCTTATATAAAATGTAACAATAGTTTTTCTCAAAGATAGTATTTTATTTTTAAATAAATTTTGTAATAAAAATAATTTTATTTGTAAACTTGAAATTTTAATTACAGTACTATTCATACTTTTAATTTCATTACTTCTTATTTTTTCAATCCACCACTCAACAAAAAATGAGTCAAAAGAAACAGTTTCATTATTAGTTAAAAAGTTTTTGTATTTGTCTTTATCATCAAGATCTTCAATATTATCTAAAACAACACATGGAAGATTACTTAAATATGGCATGTAATAATCTTTAAATATTACCGGCACTGAGTTTGAATAAAGAGCTTCCCAAACCCTATGGCTATCTAGCCCATTACCTGGGGGGCATAGAACATATTTGTATTGTTTAAGCTGGTCTTTATATGAACTCAATGTTACAGACTCATTTTTTTCATAAAATGAAATATTATTTACTTTCGAATTAACTTTGCTTCTAAAAAAATAGTTTGTATTTTCATTAAAGTTTGCGTAGACCTTGTTTACTCCATATAGATCTTCATTAAAATATAAAAAGTTATTAAAGTCATCCGTATGTAAATTTTTGTCTGAAAAATCATTAGCTAAACCTAGTGGCAAAGATTTTAAACATTCATTTTCAAATAATGTATTAGCAGCAAACCATTGTGAAATACATTCTGGTTTTCTTGAATAAAGTTTTCGAGTGATTGATCTATCTGATTGTGAGGTTATTAACTTTACATTTTTGAGAGTTTTATTTCTTTTAAGTAACTTAAATAAAAAATTTAAATAATCTGTTTTGCAAAAAATTATATCGTTCTCATTTAAAACAAAGTTTTTATTTATATAACAAACTTTTTTATCATCTTGTTCAATTAAATAGTGATTGAAGCTTTCTAAAAAAGTATATTCACTTTTGAGAATTTCTTGTGAAAATATTACGTCAGATTCTTTTGCAAAATTACTTCCTGTAATAAGTGTTTTTTTCATATTTTCAAAATTTTACGAAATTTTCCTATAATTTTTGGACGATACTTCTTATAAAAATAATTAAATAACCTAATTGGGTTGAAATAGTAAATAGAAATTTTTGTCAGATTTGTATTTAACCAAACAGTATTCCAATTTTGATTTCCAGCAAAATGTCTATTTATAACGTTAGCATAATTCACACTATTGATATTGAATGAACCTTCTGTTTCAAAGCTAAGCTCTGTTACGTTAAAAGATGTATCAAACAATTGAACATTGTCTTTGAGGTCTTCAACGCTATAAACAGTCCACTCATCACATTCTGAATTCCATCCATAATTTTCTAAATTCCAGAATGAAATATCGGAATGTCTTTTTATGCCTGCTAAGGAGTACCAGGATGCCTGATCTACTAATTCATCCCAAAATACTGACTTTGTTTTAAATCTTTCATGAATAGATTCTTTTTTTATATAGTGATTGTATCTATCTTCGTCTATAGTGAGCCTTATCATATTTCTACTCCATTCATTATTTCTAATTATGTAGAAGCCTGTATTGTGTGTGTTTGCTGAGTCAATTGCATATCCAAAAGATTTTGCCTGATCTAATTCGAATTCTGTATCAAATTTAGATATTGCTATGTCTGCATCTATGCAAATTAGTAGGTCATTTTCTTCAAGTTTGTTATTTAATAAGTCATTAGCGACAAAAGGCTTAACCCAATTATATTTACCTCTAATTGGAGTTACATTTTTTGAATATTCTATATATTCTATGTTGTGAAGATTACAATATTTAGAATTGTTTTCTGAAAATTTTTTAAAAATTTCTTTTTTTTCACCGGAATAACCTGCAACAACGAGCATGTATTTTTTCATAGATTCATATTTAACAATAATCACAGAATCATTTAATTTAGGAAGTTAATTGAAATATTATATTTAAATTGTTTGTAATAATATTAATTTTTAGTATTGAATATTTCTAAAAAAATTTAAATAATAATCCCAAAACCTTTTTGTATTGTTATATTCTTTGAAGAGATGAAAAACTTTAAAAATAAGCTTTTATACCTTTTTCAGTTCGTTTTATTTAGTATTAATTATATAAAACCAAATAATTTTGATGAGGCAAGGTTTTATAAAGAAAATATTAGTGGTGAAGCAATTATTTTTGATGTGGGCGCAAATCTAGGAACATTTACTTCTTTTGTGACAAGAACTCTGAAAAATATAAATTTAAATATATATGCTTTTGAGCCAAACAAACAACTTACTTCTGGATACTCAAAAATTAAAATATTGAATGGAAGGCTAAATATAGAAAATATAGGAATTTCTAATCAGGAAGGAAAAGCAACTTTTTATGAAAGAAATATATCATCATATTCCTCTTTGTCAGAAAAAAACTTATCTGAATTTCATAAAATTATAAATAAATACGAAGTGAATACTCAGGGAATAGATACCTATTGTAATGAAAATAAAATTGATTTTATTGACCTCCTCAAAATTGATACAGAGTCTAATGATCTAAATGTTTTATATTCAGCAAAATCTATGCTTGAAAATAAAAAGATAAATTTAATAAAAGTAGAGACTGTTTTTGACTCACAAGACTACATCAAAATTTTAACTTATTTAACAAACTTAGATTATTTATTAATTGGGATTAATAATATTAAGTACATTAATAATAAGATAATGCTTTCTGACTGTTTCTTCAAGATTAAGTAAGGCTATCTAATAGCTTTTTTGTATCTTGATTGGTCATACTTTTAATTAACATAATATTTTTTTGGTTTTATTTGTTTTCTTGCACATTTAGCAAAATAATTTTGTTGTTCTAAAAAATTTGTACTTATATTATTTTCTAAATTTAATTTGTAAAGGGGTTCATTTATATAGATTATCTTTTTTTTCATCTTATATAATTCAACAAATAACTTATAGTCTTGTGCATAGTAAAAACTTTCATCATACATACCAATATTAAAAAATGTTTCTTTTTTAATTAATAATGTTCCATGAATAAAAGGGTTTTTAAATTTTAAAATTATCTTTTTTGGAACATATGAACTGTATTTTGGAATTAGTCTGAAAGGATTTTCTGAGTAAGCTCTTGTTGTACATGCATCTGCGTTTTTCTTAACAATTTTTTGCATTTGCTTTTCTAACCTTATTGATTCGCTTACATCATCAGCATCTTGCCTTGCTAAAAAAGCTCCAGTTGATTGTTTTGCCAAAATATTTAAAGATCTTGTCAGTCCAATATTTTTTTCATTTTTAATTAATTTAACTCTATTGTCACTCAGATAAGACTTGCAAACTTCATAAGACAAATCAGTAGAGCCATCATCAATCAGAAGTATTTCTAAATTTTTATATGTTTGATTTAATAAACTTTCAATTGAAAATGAAACAGAATTTTCAGAGTTGTAGACACTCATTAGTACTGAAATTTTATCTTCCATTGTTATAATATCTTAATAAGTAATCACTGCTTAATACAGTTAGTCTCCAAATTATAATAGTTAAATTAATCCTGATATACACACAAGTTTTTTAGTTCAAAAAATTATTTTGTTTTTTAAAGCAATACAAAACTAAATCTTCAAAACTTTTTTTAGTTTCCCAATTTAACGTTTCAAATGTTCTATTTGTATCGGCATAACTTGATATAGGATCTCCGCTTCTCAAGAGTTGTTCGTTAATTTGTATATTATCTAATATATTTATACCTGATAATTCTGAAATTAATTCTACTAATTGTTTAATATTATTTTCTTGTCCAGAGGCAAAAATCAAATCTTCTTTAACTTTTGAAAAGGCAAAGTTAATCATACCTTTAGTAATATCGCCTGCGAAACTCCAGTCTCTTGCCATGTCTAAACTACCAAGTTCCAATTTTGTATTTAAATTTTTTTTAGCTCTCAAACTGTGTAAAATAATTTTTTGAAAAAGATAATTTTCGTCTCTAAATTCTGACTCATGATTAAATAAAACTGCATTTTTTATGTCCCAGTTCAGTTCATTTCTTAATTTTATAACTTTTTCATGTAGTACTTTTTTTGACTCAGCATAGGGTGAACGTGGCTTCATATTTGTATCTAAATTGTATGGAGGAGCTGCACTAGAATCAAACATTTCAGATGATCCGGCTTGAATAAATGTACACAAATTATTGTTGGAAATTAAAGAATTTACAATATTTTCAAATAATATCTCTATTGAAAATCTATATATCTTTGGGTTATAAAAAGACTTATAAACTGAACTAGGTCCAGCCATATTAAATAAAATGTCAGGTTTTACTTCTTTAATTAAATTATTGACTTGGTCATAATCCTGATAATTTAATGAAAAAATTTTAACTTTATCTTGATTAAAATTGTTTGATATAGAAGACAATCTAGAAAAAAACAAATCCTCTTTAATAGACCTTGAAAGTCCAAAAATATTAACATTTTTCTTAGATTCAAGAAGGTTTTTAGTTAAATACAAACCATCTTGTCCAGATATGCCTGTTATGAGAATATTGATTGTCATAAGTGTTCTATTTTATTATAAAGTAGTTACTATAATTTTATGAAAATATTTATACCCCCTCTAAAAGAATCCTGGATTATTGACAGGGTAAACCGTGATTGGAAAAAATATAATAAAAAACTTTCAACTCAACTTATAAATAATGCTGATATTTTATGGATTAATGCACCGTGGATTTGGGATAAAATCGCCAAAAAACATATAGACAAAAAAAAAGTTGTATGCTCTATATATCATTTTGAAGAAAGTGATCTAAATAATGAGGGAATAAAATATTTTAATTATAGAGATCAATATATTGATTCCTATCACACTATTTCAGATATAACTAAATCTCAACTATCTAAACTTACAAATAAGCCAATACATACATTCCCATTTTGGATAAACCAAAATTTTTGGTTCGAGATTACTAATAAATCAGATCTGAGAAAAAAATATGGATTTTCCAGAAGTGATTATATAGTTGGTTCATTCCAAAGAGATACTGAAGGATCAGATTTATTGTCTCCAAAATTAATCAAAGGACCAGATAGATTTCTTGAAATAGTAATTAATTTATATAAAGAAAATAGAAATCTAAAAGTTTTACTTGCTGGCACCAGACGACAGTATTTAGTAAAAGAACTAAAAAATAGAAATATACCCTTTAAATATTTTGAAATGGTAAACAATGTTCAATTAAACCACTTTTACAATATATTAAATCTTTATATAGTTTCTTCAAGAGTTGAAGGTGGTCCACAAGCAATAACTGAATGTGGAATAACGAAAACCCCAATTATTTCAACAAATGTTGGTATGGCTTCAAAAATTTTAGCAAAAGAATCTATTTTTAATATGAGCAATTATTCAACAGCTAGGCCAAATGTTGATGTTGCTTTTGAAAACTCAAAAAAATTGATTATTCCGTTTGGGATGGAACCGTTTATCAATATGTTTAAAACCTTATAATATTATTTTTTTAAATATTATGTAATTATTATCTAGAGAATTATGTTCTTCGATTATTTTATATGCTTTTTCTATTAACTGTTTGTTTGGGTGTTTAAGTATTTCTTTAATTTTACTTGTCCACTCTACTGAATTATTTTTTTCAAAGTAAATATTAACATTATTTAAAAAATTATCCTTATCCCAAAATCCGCAGGTATAAGTCATTAGTACCGGAATATTATTTGCCATAGACTGAATTGCTACACTTTGGCCACTAGGTTGGATTGTTTCTAAAACTGGTATTAGCGAAAGGTGTGTTTGTTTATAAAATTTTGCTAATTCTACATCAGTGAGGTGATTATTTTTGATACTTGTATTAATGTATACCACGTTATCTAAATCTTGTAAATCGCTCAACTTATTAGAAATTATCAGAAAATTGTACTCATTTAAACTTTTGATTATATTTCTTATTAATTGATAATCTCTGTTTAAGTCGTTTCCATTAAATAAGATATATTTTTTTTCTAAATTATAATCATTATTTTTCCAAAAATTAAGATCTATAGAAAAAGGTAAATAATAAAACTTTTCTTTAAATTCTGGGTAGTTATTTTTGGCATAAATAAATTCAGACTTGCTCAAAAAAATTAAGTTAGAAAAATATCTGAGTATCCACTTTTTTAATATCTTTGAAAATAAATTTTTTTCTTTAAAAAGTCCCATAACGAACATAGTGTGTGACTTATTGTGTAGATTATACAAGTGAAGTTTTATTGGAATTATCATTGATAAAGCCATAGTTTCTGATGTATAAACAATATGATTAGCACTCTTAATAATTTTTAAATTATTTTTATTTTTAAACTTATGAAAATACAGAGGGGTATCAAAAAATTTGATAGCAATTTTTTCTAAGAATTTAATAATAGATGTTGTAAAAGTTTTTTCATTATTATCATCTATTTCAATTAAATTTTTATCAAAATATGTACTTTCAAGGTTTTCATAAAAATATAAAAAGTCTTTTGCATAATTTGAATTATTTAATCTATTTTTCCTGCTTGCGTTGAATAGGTATAAAATTTTAGTTTTTTTACTCATATGAATATTCTAAAAAAAATTAATAATTTTTTTATCACTAAAACCAAGTTAACATTGACTGTATATAAATGACAAATAATTTAAAATTATCACTTTCATGGCTTACATTTATCCTATTCAATATATTTTCATTAATGATTATAAATCTCTATTATCCATCTGACAGATCGCCCGATTTGAATAGATACAGTAACTACCTTGAGTATTTTAGTAAAAATTCAGAAAGTACAAATCTAGAACAAGGTCTTCTGTATTTTTTTATTGTATTTATTTTTTTAAATTTTTTTGAAACGTTCAATAGTTTTGAAGTGCTCGAACAAAATAACGAATTGCTTTTTAGCCTAGGTTTACAGACGATTAATACTGCTATATTTTTAATTGGTCTTTTAGGTTTATATTTTTTATTGAAAGAATTAAATTTTGATAAAACAAATATAATTTTTTCCCTGTCAATAATAACCATATTTCCGCAAGCTATAAAATTAAAAGTAACGATGAAGCCTGAAATACTGGCTTTTTGTATAATGACATGGGTTTTTTATCTTGTTGAAAAATATAAAAAAAATGGTGAATTTTTTTATTTAATTATTGCAGTAGTGGGTTTAGGAATAATATCGACATTAAAAGCATCCATATTTGCCATTAGTCTTTTATGTTTAGTTTTTTTATTTTATGAAGAAATAAAAACAACAGACTACAAAAAAATAATTTTACTATTTATCGTTTTCATAATAATTTTTATTCCAATATACATTGAAAATCTTGATGCTAATCAAAGAGGCTTGTTTGATAGAAATGACTTACTGGATGACTTTGATCAACAAAACTATGATAATAGGGCCTCATTAGGTTTTATTTTTAATGTCAACTTTAAAGATATTGTGTCGAATCCTAAATCTAACTATCATGCTGATTCATTAGTTGGGATTACTTTATTTGATACCTTTGGAGATTACTTCAATCTTTATTGGAATTTAGACTTCTCTAATTTTTCAGAAAATAGAAAAGAATTTATTAAGAAAAACACAAATAACACATTTAGAAGTGATTTCATTAACAGAACTGTATATATTCCAGAGAATTTAAATTTTAATATTAATTATTTGAGAAAATATTTTGCATTTGCAATTGCATTCTCTTATTTTTTAACTTTAATATATTTTGTTAAAAAAGATAGAGAAAGATACTTATTTTTACCATTTATTGGAATTTTAACTTTAACTTTAAATGCATTTGGAATACCAGAAAATAATTTTGACCCACTTGTGGGCGATACACTAAAGCCTTTTTATTACTCTTTTATTTCACTAATAACTATCTCTTACTTGATTTGTTTTTTGTTGAAAAAAAACAAATCTTTACTGTATTTGGTAATTTGTACAGTTTTTGTTTTATTCTTTATATATGGTTTTCCAAAAGCAAACAACTCCGTTTTGGACTCGAACTTATCGGAGGTAAACAAACTCACATTTTTTTGTGAAATAAATCAGATATATCTTGAACTTGCACTAATAGAAAAAGAGAATATAGATTGTAGAGCAAAAATTAATATAAATTATGCAGACGATAGCGACGTTAATGTTCCATTTATTAACATGTTTTATTTTGGTTTATTCTTTATCTTTATTTTTTTTGCAAAAATTTATGAAAGATATTTTTCCAAAAAATAGAGTTTCCAAATCCTGTTAGCATTCATTCTTGACTTATAAGTTGACAAACTTTTTAAAAAGTTTTTGTTTAATGAATTTACAATTGTTCCCTCTTTAAAAGTTTTATCTATTTCAATAAAATTAGAATACACCCAGTCTGATACATCAAAAACAAATCCCATTTTTTTTCTATTTAAAAAATCTGAATTAAAGTCGGAAGATAAATAATCTTTTAGAATTTTTTTTGGGTTTTTTAAGTCAACATATGATTCTTTTGATGAAAGTATTAATTCAATTAACCGGTGATCTACAAAAGGTGATCTTACTTCTAGCGAATTAGCCATTGAAGTTCTATCAATTTTCAGAAGCATCATTTCAGAAAGAAAAAACTTAAAATCAAAAATTAACAAATTTTTATACTCACTACAGTCATAATAAATAAATTTATCATTAAATTTACTCACATGATTTAATTTTAAAAGACTCATTAATTTTTCATCTTCAAAAAATGAAGAATAAGACGTAGCTAAGTTTTCATTATTAATTTTTATTTTTGTTCCAGTACCAAAATTAGGTTTATATAATTTAAACAATAAACCTGATAAAATTTTGAATTTTTTTCTCTTTAAAGATTTATACACTCGATCATAACCACCAAGCAATTCATCACCACCATCGCCTGAAATAGCTACTTTGTAATTTTTTGATATTTCTTTTGATAATATATATGAAGGCAGAGTTGATGGATCAGAGTAAGGCTCATCAAAAATTTGAATCGATTCATTTATAAGTTCTAGATCAATGTCTGTTTTTATTTTTTTCAATAAGTGATTAGTCTCATACTGTTGTGCAACAATATTTGACCAGGTAGACTCATCATACTTATCACTTTCAAAACCGATAGAAAAAGTATTTACTTGTTTGTTCTGTAAAGAAATACTTTTTACAATTGCGGTTGAGTCAATGCCGCCAGATAAGAAGTTAGCAACAGGAACATCTGCATTTTGTCTAATTGAAACAGCATTACTAAATAAATCTAAAAAATTACTTTTTTCAAATGTATTGTTTGATATGAATTCCTCGGGTTTCCAATATAGATTTGTTTTATAAGAATTTGTATCAATATCATACTCTAAAATTTCGCCAGGTTTTAATTTAAAAATATTTTGATAAATTGTATTAGGAGAAGAAACAACTCCATAATTAAGATATTCATTTAATGATTCACTAGAAACTTCACAAGATAGCAAATCATTAATGGATTTTAGGTTTGAACTAAATAAAATTTGATTGCTCAAAAGTGAATAAAATAATGGTTTTTGGCCTAACCTGTCCCTAACTAAATAAAGTTTATTGGACTTATTATCCAGAAATGATATTGCAAACTGTCCTATTAACTTTTCTACAAAACTTATTCCAAATCTTGAAATTCCTAGAAGTACAACTTCAGAGTCCGAATGATTAGATTTAAACTTTAAACCTTTTTTCACTAGATAACTTCTTAACTTTTCATGGTTGTAAATTTCTCCATTAAACATTAAAGCAGTATTAAATTCATTAGATAACATTGGTTGCGATGCTAGGTTTGAAAGATCGATTATAGAAAGCCTATGAAACGAAAAGTGTGCAAATTTGTTTGGCATGTCAAAATTCAGTTCATTATTTTGTAAAGAAATAGTTTGATCTGGCCCTCTGCAAATAAGTCTTTTATTTGCAACTTCTAAAACCCTATCGTCAAATTTATTATTTGAAATGTATCCTAAGTATCCGCACACGTTTAAATTCTAATGAAGTTAAATCTAAAGATTGAAATTAATATATAAATATGAATATTAGAATCCCACTATGAAAATTCTTATTTTTGGCAGTAATGGATTAGTTGGATCCTCAATAACACGAACTTTAAAAAATGCTGGTTATGAAGTAATTCCTTCAAGCAGACAAGATACCAATTTATTTAGCTTTAATGAAACTAAAGAAAAAGTTTTAAAAGAAAATCCAAATATTATTGTAAACGCAGCAGCAAAAGTTGGTGGAATCTATGCCAATGACACCATGAGAACTGAATTTATTCTTGAAAATTTAAAAATTAATATCAATATTCTTGAATCTTCTATTGGAGTACAAAATTTAAAAATAATAAATTTGGGAAGTAGTTGTATCTATCCCCTTAATGCAGAAAATCCTATAACAGAGGATTCGATTATGACAGGACCATTAGAACCAACTAATTCACCTTATGCAATGGCAAAACTTACAGCAATTGAAATTGGTGATTCATTAAGAAAACAATATGGAATGGATATTGTAAATTTAATGCCTACTAATCTTTATGGTCCTAATGATAATTTTACAAAAGAACATAGTCATGTAATACCTGGGCTTATATCAAGAATGCACGAAGCAAAAATAAAAAACGAAAAAGAGTTTTATATCTGGGGTTCCGGTAAACCATTGAGAGAGTTTTTATTTGTAGATGATTTATCTGATTGTATAAATTTTATTATTGATAATGATGTACAAGAAAATCTTATAAATGTTGGGAGTGGCGATGAAATTAGCATTTTAGACTTAGCAAAAAATATTAAGGATATTGTAAAATATGATGGAAAATTGGTTTTTGATAGTTCAAAACCAGATGGTAATCCAAGAAAGCTTTTAAATAGTTCACTAATCAAAGATTTGGGCTGGAAACCAAAAACCCCTTTAATGGAAGGTTTGAATCTTACCTATAAATGGTACCTGTCAAATATAAATTAAATTGGATTTTCCCAAGTTGGACTTAAAAGTCCTTGTTCGATAGAAATTTTTTCTACTTTTGCTGACTTGAGATCAGCGTCAACCATCATTTTTACAAGGTCTTCAAAAGATGTTTTAGGACGCCAATTAAGTTCTTTCATGGCCTTGGAGGGATCTCCTAGCAGATAATCAACCTCGTTAGGTCTAAAATATTCATCAGATGTTTCTATATATTTTTTATAATCTAAATTTACATATGAGAATGCTTTATCTAAAAATTCTTCGACGGTGTGGGTTTCACCAGTAGCCAAAACCCAATCATCTGGCTTTTCATGTTGGAGCATCATCCACATACCTTCAACGTAGTCTCCGGCAAACCCCCAATCTCTTGAAGCATTGATGTTTCCTAATGTTAATTTTGACTGTGTACCACTGGCAATTCGACCTACCGCTTTAGTTATTTTTCTAGTAACAAAGGTTTCACCTCTATGAGGCGATTCATGATTAAACAAAATACCATTTACAGCAAACATATCATAAGATTCTCTATAAGTTTTCGTCATCTCATGTGCAAAAACTTTAGCAGCTGCATATGGGCTCTTTGGTTCAAATTTTGACTCTTCATTAAACACTTGTTTGCCAGATCCACCATACATTTCAGATGAAGAGGCTTGGTAAAAACTTACTTTTTTATCTTTTGATAAAGAGCGAACTGACTCTAATATTGTTGTAACGCCTTCGGTTCCAACTTGTGTTGTGTATAAGGGATTTTTAAATGAAACCGCTACATGAGATTGAGCAGCTAAGTTGTAAACTTCATCAGGTTGAATATTAAGAATTAGATTTGTTAGTGAAGATGAATCAAGCAAATCTGAATAATATAGATTAAATTTGTTAATTTCTTTGTATTTGGAAATCAATTCATCAATTCGACTGGTATTTATTGTTGATGATCTTCTGATAATTCCGTGAACCGTATAACCTTTTTCAATTAAAAATTTTGATAAATAGAAACCATCTTGACCTGTGATACCAGTTATGAATGCGACTTTATTTTTTGTCATATGAATAGATTAAACGATTTTTTGCTTTTTATATATAAAATTCTTTGAACACAAAACGCCTAAAAAGGTATAAAAAAGTATTGGAAACCTTACAGTTTCCATAGATGAGTCAAAAAAAGATGTAATGAATACAGGTAAAATAAATAGGCCTATTGAAAAAGATTTATTATTAATAAAATAATTTTTAAATATCATAAAATAAAAATATATAAAAATCGTTAATTGAAATATTCCACCTCTTGCATAAATATTTACTATAAAGTTATGAACATTTTGATTTAGTTGATCATTTCCAGATCTTGTTATGTCTTGCATCGCCGGAATAATGTCTTTATATCCATATCCAAAAATTACTAAATTATTCTTGTAGGTATCTGAGAAAACATCTTGCCAAATCTGAAGACGCCAATTTGCAGTAAAATCGGTTGAGTAAAGTCGCTTATCAATAACATAAAAAAAGGTAGCAGAATCTATAGTATTCTTTTGTTCAATAGTTTCCTGAAATTTTTCTTGAAAAACCCCAGAAATTGATACCTCATCGCTTTGTATTGATTGGTTTACAACATCACGCGTAAAAGTTAATCCTCCCCAAGTTTGAAATGTTGAAAAGATGAAAATTATTGCTGATATTGCAAGAAGTATTAATGATCTTAATTTATTTCTAATTATAAATTTTCTACTATCAAAAAGTTCATAGACTATGTAAAAAACCAAAGGGATAAAAGCTCCCTTACTTTTGAACAATAATAGAGGAAAATATAAAGCAGATAATATAAAAAATATACCTATACTCAATTTTTTACTTAATAAATTTCTGGCCAAATAATTAACAATTATGTAAAGAAGCAGAAGATCTGAACCCTTAACAAAGTCAAATTTGTCAGAATATTTTAAAAAAAAGTCTATCCAACTATTTGGGAAATAAGTGGTACTCAAGATATAAACTCCAAAACTTGAAAAAATTAGAAGATATAAATAAGTTTTATTATTTAAAAAATAAGATGAAAAAATTAATCCCAATAAAAAAAAGGAAGGTAGAAATATATGCGAACTTGCCCTGTATGTATATGGATTTAAAATATTCGTGTTTGTTGCAAATGCCGTGATAAAAAAACTAACTAAAAATAAAGTAAAAACTCTAGAATATTTTTTATTGAGTTGTGAATCTGATATAAAGTTAAAGACTTTTGGATTAGCTAAGATAAGTAAAACAATCGAAAGTAATACTAAATACTCTCCAAGCCTATACCCAAAAAGTGTCAAGCCAATAAAAGAGCGTCCAAAAAGACTTGTCAAAAATAAAAAAATAATATAGAAACTGAAAAATATACTTAATACTTTTTGTTTCGTTATTTGCATACAGACTATATTAAGTTATATTTTGCTTTTTGTTTGTTAAGAAAATAATAATCTTGTATTTTTAACTTTTTTGGCATATAGGATCCATTTAAATTAACAAATAACTCTAAAAATTCTTGCGACATTTTTTCAGAATTATTTTCATACTTTAAAATTTCTTCAAAGAAGTGATCATACTCAGTAATAATTTCACCCAGTTTTTCAACAAAATTATGTTCTTCAAAAGATACACCATAACCGTCACAATATTCAGGTATCCCACCACTATTTATGTATAAAAGTGGTAAACCACATTGGGCAGCTTCTATATGATGGTTTCCTGAGGGTTCATTCAGAGATCCTGTTACATATATATGATACTTTTTTAATTCTTTTGCTAAATCATCACCTGATAAAGGTTGTATGTATTCTGCCTTGTCAAAACTAAAATTTTTAGGAAGATTCCCAATATATGAAAATTTAATTTTTTTTCCATTTATTTCAGTACCCACTAAATTATCTAATAATTTATAAGTTTCAAATCCTTTATTCCAATTGTTGCCCCAATGGTGTGTTACTATCTTAATGTAATTTGATTCATTTAAATTTGAACGATTTTTTGTATTAAATATACTCTTATCTGCTCCCGCTTTAATAACTGATCTATTCTTATTAAAACCTTGACTTAGGTATATTTTTTGTAACCACTCACTTACAAAAACTGTGTGGTCTGCACATTTGTTTGCATTTATATAAAATTTGTTAACACCTGTAGTGTTTTTTCTTTCATCGCATTCATTTATTCTATGAACAACCTTGACATTTTCATTTATATATTTTTTGTAATATTCAATATCTTCATGATTAAATGTTGCATATTTTGACTCTCTTCTTGGATCAAAAAGTAGTACAGTATCTATATCTTTATGCCCTAGGTGAAATACTACTTCTACATTATTTTGAACTAAATATTTAGATAAGTTTTTGACAAATAAATTCCCACCGCCCCAAGGTCTATTTACATACTTTGAACCTATAGCAACTTTCATTTAAGAAACTATTTCCTTGAATCTATTGAGGTATTCATTATTTATATTATTTAAAAAAAACACTCTACAGTTTTCACCGATTATTGTATTTTGTGAATTATTTAAAATAAACTTTTCCAAGCATTTCCTTAAATCATCTTTATCACTTTGATTAAAAATATATTGATAATCATCCTGAAAAAATTCTTTTAAACCTCCAGTATCTGGAAATATGGAGGGTTTGGAGAGCATAGATGCTTCACAAATCAGATTAGGCTGTCCTTCGTACAATTTTGTATTAGTAACAACACCCTTACAGTTAGAAATTTCAAGTAAAGTATCTTTGTTCGTTAAATTTCCAATGAATTTAATTTTTTCAGTTTTGTAAGATTCTTTAAGTCTTGTGTATTCAGGGCCATCACCAATAATCTTTAAGATATAGTCATTATTATCGAGGCTAAGAAATGTTTCAATCAAATCTTCAACCCCCTTCTCTTCAGAGATTCTTCCTGCATAAACTAATGAATTTTCAATTTGAGAATTTTGCAATTGGTCAATAGTTTCTATTACATTATGGTTTAATTTAATATTGCCCTCGTTTACGCCGATGTCAATCAAGTAAGGTATCTGAAATTTAGTTATTGGTAAAATTGTAAAAAAACTATCTCTTAGAATTCTTAAATACCTTTTACTATAAAAAAACATCATAAAAGATTTAAGATAAGAGTCTTTAAAATAGAAATTAAACAATCTATTTTTTTTATATGTACTTCCACAACCTCTGCAAAAATTTTTTGAATCTAAAAAATGTTTTTTATTTAATATAGTTTTCGTACAATAAAATCTAAAATTATGGATCTTAATTAAAGTTTTTATGTTTGAATTTTTTAAAATTTTAAATATTCCAGTTGAAGCTGAAAACCAGGAATTGTGAACATAGGCAATGTCTGGATTAAATGAATGTATTTTCTTTTTTAATCGGTTATTACTTTTAAAGTTGACTCCCGTAAACAGAGATCCAACAAGTGAAAAAATATTTGCATACTCATTTTTAAACTCAAGATATTCAACTTTATAAATTTTATTTAGTTCAGATAATTCATTTAGAACCGCAACATCTTCTCCACCAGGCTGCTTATATTTATTATGTATAATTAAGATTTTTTCCATATTATATATAAAAAGTATATATTCATTTTTGAACTGAAAGCTAATTAATATGATTTTATGCATATAATTTATTTTTTAACTTTTGATTACTCTTTAGCAACCTGGGAAAATAGTGGCCATCTTGAAAGAGAGTTAAAGTACTTTGATGAGTTAATAAATAAATATAATTGTAAAATAACAATTGTTTCGTATGGAACAAAAAAATTTAGAAGTGAATTAAAACTTAACAAAAATATCAATGTAATCGAAATATATGATCATATTAAATTTCATGAAAAAAGAGTGGTGAGGTATGCAAATTCTATAAAAATACCATTATTAATCAAGCGTTTAATTGGAAGCAGCTTTGATTTAATTAAACAAAACCAACTTCAAGGATCTCTTGTTACAATTATTTTTAAAATAATTACAAAAAAACCACTGTTTATTAGAACTGGATATGATGTATTTGAATTTGCTAAAAAAAATAATAAAAAAAAGTCTCGACTTTTATTAATTTTTTTGTATCAACAAATCTCACTACTTTTGGCAGATATTTACACTGTTTCTTCATTTTCTGATTTAAACAATTTAAAGAAATTTTTTAAAACAAAAAAAAATCTACACTATCTTCCTAACTGGGTTTTAGTTCCAGAATTTGTTCCATACCAGGAAAGAAGTAAAAATGATATTTTCTCAGTTGGAAGACTAGAAAATCAAAAAAATTTAAGATTGTTAATCGATAAACTCAAAAATACACAATTAAACTCTATACATATTGGCGATGGATCTTTGAAAAAAAGCCTTTTAGAACATGCAAAAAAAATAGGAGTTGAATTCAAGCTAAAAGAACCAGTTAATAATTCATATTTAATAAATGAATATAGCAAGTATATTTTTTATGCATCACCATCTTATTTTGAAGGTAACTCAAAAACAATTCTAGAAGCCATGGCTGCTGGATGCATAGTACTAGCAAGTGATATTGAAAATAATAGAGAGTTGATTAGAGATAATGAAAACGGTTTCCTAATACCTTTAAAAAATTTTGAAATTAGCAAAATTATTGAAAATTTGTCAAAGGATTTAGACCATGCAGCAAAAATAGGTGCGTCCGCGAGAAATACTATTTTAGAAAATTTTTCTTTAGATAAATTATTAAATCAAGAGTATGAACTATTAAAAAAAATTGTTTAAAAACTTATTACTTTAGTTCACTCATTTCTATTTGAGAATGATATTTAAAGTCTTCTGGATTATGGGTTGAATTTATTATTGTAATGTTCATATCTTGTAAAATCTTAAACACTAATTTTTTTGAGTCTTTATCTAAATTTGAAGAAGACTCATCGAGAAACAAGAGCTCAACGTCAGAGATGAATGCTCTCATAAATGAAATTTTTTGTGCTTGACCAGAAGAAAGAGAAGAGTTATTTATCTCTTTTTTCAAACTCCAGTTATCATCATCAAATAATTTAAAAAGCTCGACTATATCTTTCAAGTATGAATCGCTTGTTTTCTTGTCCGTGCCATACATTAAGTTACTTTCAAGTGAATCTGGGATAATTAATGGTTTAACTCCAACGTAACCAATTTTATTGGTGAATATATCTACAGATCCTGCATTTGGATTTAATGTACCAGATAAAATACCAATTAATGTACTTTTTCCACTACCATTAGGTCCAGTTAAAACTACATGTTCTCCTTTTTTAATATCAAGATTTAAATTGCTAAAGATAGGCTGTTCAGAATTAAAATACTGAAATTCTACATTTTTTAATTCAATTGCATTATGTAGATCACTATTTAAGTTTCTTTTGAAATTATTACTAACTTTAAAATTTTCTTCAATTTCTTTTATTTTACTTATATGTACTTGTGAATTAAATAACATGTTTAACGATGAGTTTACACTCCCAAGGGACTGAACCATTCTTATAACGATTGCCATGAAGTCTAAAGTTAAAAACCTTACAAAATTAAAAAACAAAATTAGAACTGAAAAACTTAACATAACAGCAAAATTTGGTGTCAAAGTATTTAAAGTGCCAAAATAATAATTTTTAAATTGTGCATTAGAAAACTTTTTTATTTCTAAATTAAATAACTTCTTTTCGTATGTTTTAGTCTTTAAAATCTTAATTAAAAATAAATTTTCAATTAATCTTTCAGTTGTTTTTGCTACATTCTGACCAAACTCATATGCAAAGTGCATGTTTTCTCTTCCTTTTTTTAAAAGATACCTAGTTGGATAGACTAAAAATATTGCAAAACCAAAAAATACGGCTATTGCGTTAAAGTTTGTAGAACTTAAAAAAATTAAGTAGAAAAAAACTTGAAGGATACCGCTAAGTGTATTTGATAGCGCACCATAAAAGTATGCAATATGATCTGTTAGTTTAGTAATATGATACGTTGCATCGGCAATTGAGTAGTTTCCCTTTTTATAAATATCATCAACTAAATACAATTTTAAATTTTCACTTATAGATAGTTGTAAACTGAAAACATTTAATTTGTCTAGATAAATTGTTATAAATCTAAGTGGAATAAGTATTGCAAGAAATATTTCATTTTCTATAAAAAAATTAATTATAAAATTTTCGTAATCAGTTTTTATGAAAAAATTAGAAAATAAAATTATTATTAAAATGTCAAATGCTGCTGTTGCATTGGTTAAAAAAGCTGAAAGAACTATCCTAATTTTCTTATTCTTAACTTTTGTAGCTTTTGATATATATATGATGTCTGAAATAAGTACTTTAAATTTTTTCATATATTCTTCTTTTATACAATATTAAGGTAGTTTTTTAGTTAAAAATATTAAATTAATATTTGCCAAAATTTTTTCAAATATTTGTAATACTTTTAAAACTTTATTTTAAATTAGGACAGATATTTAATTCTAAACTTAACTTAGATTAGGGTAGAAAATTATATGGAAAGTGTGATAAATACGTTTGAAAGTTATAAAAATAGATTATAACTAAAGTTGACAAAATTGAATTGTATATTTTTTTATTGGTTTTTTTTAAATTATAAAAATGTATTGATGCCATAAATGCTATTAAATGAAATGCTTGAATTATATATGTAGATTTAATTGTATCTCCACTTTCATTTGGAAAGTTAATAGTAAATAGCAAATAACCCAAAAAGCTAAAAATAATTGAATAATTTAAATACTTAATCAAAAAGTTTGATTTGTATTTTTGAAAAGTTAAATAGCAAAAAGAAATAAGAATTAAAGATGTAAATAATGAAGCTAAATTTACTCTTGCAAGGTAATCTCCAATGAGTAGTTGATTTCTTCCAATGTCTAAATGTTGAGAGGTAAATGTAAAGTATCCCCAATAATCACCCCACAGATCAGAATATAAAATTGATAAGAATTGATTATCTAAATGAGGCCTAATTGGTTTACTGAACAAATATTCTAAATGTGTGAGATTTGGTATATAAAATGATAGCTCTTGATTTGAAAAGGAAAATTTACTCGACTCCATGTTAAAAGCTGTAAATGATCCGTATTTTTGGTAAAGTCCTAGATAAAACCAACCAGAAAACAAAGCGCCTATAGCAGAGCTTGTAAACCAAAATTTAAAATATTGTTTCTTTGATTTATGAAAAAATAATAAAATTATTATTGGAATAAATAGTAAAAAACCCCATTGTCTACTTAAGGCAATACATGCAATTACAATTCCAGCTGAAAATGTAATTTTAAAATTCAAGTCATAATTAATTTTTTGAGCTTTATAGATAACTAGTAAAAACAAACTTAGAAAGAATAGAATATAGGGCTCACCCCTAATCATAGATATAGTTCTGTAGTTTACAGCAAAAAGTGAAATCAATAACAAATAGCCAGTGTTGAAAAAAGAATCTGATTTATTAATAAGTTTTAATGTGTATAGGTTGACAACTATTGTGGCAACATACATTATTGATTGAAATATTTGAGTTGTCTTTCCGTAAATTGGCTGACAATCAGCTAAATAATTTGTTGATTCAATAACATTTCTACACAAAACTTGAGCTATTGATGGTACTAAATATCCTAAAGGTGGATTGAAAAATTCTCTAGTATCATTTTCACTTGGCAGTTTAAATTCATTTGGTAAATATCTAGAAAAGTAATCAACATAACTAAAGTGCGCTTCTGCATCGTAACCTAATATAGGGTTGTAGTAAAAAATATTGTAGATAAGCACAAAAAAAGTAGAAATACTAATTAAAACAAATACTGAATTGGATAAATTAAATTTATATTTATTCATCTAAATTATTATTTAAGAAGAACATTTTAAATGGATGAATAGTGCTTACATTAATGGAAGTTAAGTTAAAGATCATATATATTATGTTAGTTTTTACTAAACTAACATAAAAATATATAAAAAAATACGATTAATTGAATTTTATGAAAAATTTAAAAAAACTTAATTACCAATCTGGTTACGAAAAGTATCTTTACACGGGCCTTGCCGGATTCTTAATGAGAAGAAATCATATAAGCTTATCTTCAAAAATTTCTGGAAATCTAAATTATAGAATTCTTGAAATAGGTGGCGGTGCTAGTCCACATTTTAACTTTGTTAATTTAGAAAATGTAAGTGAATATTGGATTAGTGATAATGAGTATTTATTAAAAGAAAATTATATTAAAAAAAGTCAGGAAATTGATTTTAAAGTTTACAATCACAATGCTGAGTCCGATCCAGATTATTTAAAATTTTTTGAAAATAATATTAAATTTAACCGAATAATTGCATCACATGTTTGGGAGCATTTGCCTAATCCTGAAAAAAAATTTTTAGACTGGATTAATTTACTTCACGATGATGGTCGACTTGATATAGCAATACCTTGTGACCCAGGACTTCTTTTCCGAATCGCCCAACTAGTTGGTCGAAAGAAAGCTATGAAGAACTATAATATGTCATTTAAAGAAGTGGAGTTGATGCTATCAAGGGAACATATAAATTCTTGTCAAAATCTATTAAAAGTTGTTAAATTTTATAGTGATTCAAAATATTCATATTTTCCTTTTAAAATTCCATCTGTTAATTTAAATTTATTTATTTTTATAAGAGTTTACAAAAAAGATTTTAATTAAATTATTGTTAGCAGCTAGAGGCATAGTTAAAAAACAAAACCTAGTTTTATTCTATTTTATTTTTATTATTTCCAAATGAGTTTTTCGATGAGATTATTTTAAGGAACAAATATAAGAAGCAAAAAAATGTAAAGGAAGTTAGAAGAATATATATATCAGAAAGATCAAGGTATTTAGCAGCTCTGTTTTCGAATTTAATAAGTTTGTCTAGAGGAATATAACTAATTAAAGGGCTTTGTAGAATTTTATCTAAAGAAATTAGTGAAAATAAATTTATTGAATATATTGATTTTGCCAGTATGGTGAATAAATTTTCTAATTGGAATAATTCTTTATACAAGAATAAAGTATAATTTTCTGGGGCAAATCCAACAACTGTACCCCAAAGTGTTTTTCCTTCCTTTAGTGTTAAATTATTTGATGAATAAAAATATAAATACTGTAAATATGCACTTATATTTAGAAGCCACAAAAATATTTTAATATTCATTTTTTTTGAAATTATTGCCGTAGTGTATGCACAGTAAGGAAGCAGGCCAATAAACAGTCTTTGTCCGTATGCAACTTCTCTACCTTCCCAAACTATTGCAACAATGAAAAATCCACCTAAATAAATTAACATTGCCAACTTATTTAAACTAAAACCTTCTTTTTTTAGTAATATAAAAAAACTTAATACTCCAGTAAATATTATTGGTGTACTCCAAAACAGGCCTCCTGAAAATGAGAAAAATAAATTTGGAATTTTTAAAATACCTAAAAATATATTTTTTAAGTCGATTAAGTTTACAAATCCAGTGTTTTGAAGAAATTCTGAATTATTAAAATTAATTAGAATAAAGTTTGAATTATATAGTTTATTTGAAATCCAATAATACAAATATGAAATAACAAATATGGAAGAAATATTAGCAATATTAAAAGACTCCTTATTAATTTTTTTATAATAAGCAATTAATAGAACTAAAGATATTAGAAAAGTAGACGGTCTTGTAAGGGATAGTAAAAAATATGATAACGTTAAAATAAAAATATTGTTTTTGCTGACTCTTTCATTGATTTCAAAATTATATAAAATAACAACTACTAAAAAAAACTCATGAGCATGTGCCATTAAAAATCTTGTAGTGCTGTAATGGACAATCGTTGACAAAAAAGTTAACAATAATATAAGTTTTTTATATTTATACAGTTTTTTGTAGTCCATTAGCTTAGAAAGGAAGTGAAAGCCTAGTAAAGTATAAAAAAGCGTTGCAACAAAAAATCCGTAATAACTAAATAAACCTATCTGGGAAGAATGCCTGGAAAAGCTGTATGATTTAAAATTATCAATTACTCCAAAGAGTGCAACAAAAGGAGCACTAAGATATCCTGAACCTGGCGGATGGTAAGGGGCATTTGTTGTTGGATCAAATCTCGTATCATCATAAAAGTAGTCATCTAAGTAATTAAAATCAAAATCAAAAGCTAAAGTAAAAGAATGTAGCCAATAAGATAGATCGTCGCCTGGCGAAAGATTTGTGTAATCAAATAGCCAAACTGGCTTGAGTAGTAAAGATAATAAAAATAAAAGAAGTAAATTTTTTCTATCCATAATTCTTAAAAATTTAGCTATCAAAACAACTCTAATATTACTTTACAAACAAAAAACTTTCTCTACTACAACATAATTCTGACATAATAATTAGATTGGTATCATGAAAAGAAAAAATTTAAATACCGAATCTATTAGCGAATTTTTCATATTTATTTTTTTCAATACTTTTTATTTTGCGTTGTATACCACGCCTACAGATATTATTTTTTTAGAAATAGACACAAGAATGATGTCTGATGAAATAATACAAATTTTAAAACCAAGTAGTTTTTATGACTTTTTATATGATGCGTTTTATGGCGGAAAAATTATTTGGGGAAGATTTTTCCATTATTTTTATGCACCATTAGTTTTTCTTTTAAATTTATTTTTTGGAAACTATCTAAGTTTGACACAAATAATTTTATTTATTAATTACAATTTACTTTTTTTTGGTCTAATATTTCTTGGAAGAATTTACATCAAAGATAAATTATTTAGATATCCAATAATTACTTTATTGTTAACTTTTGAAACCTTTTCTATAGTTACACTAAGAACAACTTCTCAAGAAATTTTTTTAGTCTCAATAATTATTTATTTACTTAATAAAGACCCCAAGTTGCTTAACAAAAAATTTGTTATTTTAATTGCTATTTTAATGGGTATCTTATGTGGTATAAAATTTACTAATGTACCATTCCCAATTGTTGTATTTGTATATTTAATATATTCAAAAAATCAACATATTCTAAAATTTGTTTTCTCATCAATAATAGGGCTTTTAATTGCCCAACCATCATTGCTAATTCCAAAAGTTTTCAATTTGTTTATTGATGATATATTTCATCACCTGAACTATAACGAGGGTGTTGTAACTAATTTTGATTGGCTTGAAATTATCTATAAAAATTATGGAAAAATGTTTCTTTTAGTTTTTATTTTATTTGTTTTACTTTCAATTAATAATTTTAAAATACGGACAAATACTTATCTAATATTAATAGCTGCAATCATTCAACTCATTAGTTATTTTTTTAGCGATGGATTGATACGACCTCATTACACAAAACTTCCAATGATTTTAATATTTTTTTATTTTTTTAATATTATTGAAAAGAGTAGGTATAAAACAATAATGTCATTTTTTATATTTATTTTTATCTTTATTGGCGTTCATGAGAATTACCAAGAAGCATATGAGATTAACTTATATAGAGATAAATCTATTAGAAATATTGATAACTTATACAATAGTAAAACTGAAGTAATTCTCATGAACGAAGTAGTTGATTTTGTCGAACAACATTCCAAAGAAAATGATATCCCTTTAGCTTGGTGGAGTGTCGGCACCACTACGTATTATCCATACTCTTCATACCACTGGACTTCTTATGAAGAACCTGAGGAATATAACTTTTATATAAAAGAAATGTTTGAAGGTTTTGAGGGTTTTGTTAGAGGAACTTGTAGTAATTATGGAGGAATCGTAGCTAATTACACTGATTACTTAGATATAGAATTAGAAAATTTACTTCTAGAAAAAAATTTTCAATTCCTAAAACAATTTGACCAGAAAGATCCAAATGGTAATTATTTCTATCGTGTTTATACAGCTCCACAAAATGGTATACCTAATGACTGTTAATTCTTTAAAAAACTATTAAAAAGTTAGATATTTATTAGTGGCCAGAGCCAAAATCGAACAGCCGACCCCTTGTTTTTCAGATAGAGGCAAACCATTTTTCCTTTCTTCATTTTAACTTATTCGTTATGAATTATCGCTCATTTGTGAGAGGCTCTAAAACGCAATGAGCAGTAAATAGCAGAGACTTCTTTTGTGAATATGTGACAGTTTTGTGACAGTTTTTATTCTTTTTCAACTAACTTGTTAACCAGAATAAACAATGATCCACCTATAAGAGTCC
>MDTA01075008.1_pt1 | contig 35371 bp, 38 predicted proteins | sample 811151 | NCBI WGS metagenome assembly MDTA01 (sample SAMN05326648, study PRJNA326480) | marine metagenome | isolation source: seawater | place: Indian Ocean: South | collected 2010
GTCAACACCGGTGTTGTCCGGCTTGACGCGCACCTTTACGTTGTAGTCGATTACTCGTTTTACAGCGACCAGAACCTTCATAGATTCCTCGTTCTTCTACGATGGGTTTATGACTTGCAGTCCTCGCGCAGAGCCTGCCGAAATTCAATGCGCACTAATGATGGAGGCAACACACGGCAGAATCAATAGCCTCAAACGACGCGCCAGGACTGAACTTTCAGCCAATTCCCCGGTATTGACCGGGAACGGCAATGAGACGATACTAGATTTCGACTCAAAACACACGATGTTTCAGTGTGCTCTTACAATGCCAAAGGTCAGAGTGAATTTCAAACAAACGTTTGTTTGATTCTTCAAATACGGTATCCTTTTGGTTATGCAAGTCGGGACAAACGGCTTGGGGCGGTCGTCTATACGCAGTTTTACCGGTATGATGGCGGCCCAGAATAATTGGCCTGCGGGCACATAATTTCCATTAAAGATGTTTGAGGAGACCAACGTGGAACGCGAATCGATGGAATTTGATGTTCTGATCGTCGGCGGCGGCCCGGCGGGCCTGTCTGCAGCGTGCCGTGTCATGCAGTTGGCACAGGAATCCGGCGAGGAACTCACCGTATGTGTGGTAGAGAAAGGTTCTGAGATCGGCGCGCACATTCTGGCCGGTACCGTATTCGAGCCCACTGCCCTCAACGAACTCTTCCCGGACTGGAAAGAGAAAGGCGCTCCGCTGAACACGCCCGTTACCCGTGACGACATTTTCCTGCTGAAAAACCAGGATAGCGCCACCAAGATCCCCAATGCCTTTGTGCCCAAGAACATGCACAACCATGGCAACTACATCATCAGCCTGGGCAACCTGTGCCGCTGGCTGGCCGAACAGGCCGAGCAGCTTGGCGTTGAGGTCTATCCGGGCTTTGCGGCCGCCGAGACCATCGTTGAGGATGGCCAGGTAAAAGGTATTATCACCGGCGATATGGGCGTGGCCCGCGACGGTTCCGAGAAAGACGGCTACATGCCGGGCATGGAACTGCGCGCCAAGTACACCCTCTTCACCGAAGGCTGCCGTGGCCACCTGGGCAAGCGCCTGATCAACGACTTCAAGCTGGATGAAGGCAAGGATCCCCAGCACTACGGCATCGGCATCAAGGAGCTGTGGGACATCGATCCGGCCAAACACGAGCCAGGCCTGGTCGTCCATACCACCGGTTGGCCGCTCAACGAGACCGGCTCCACCGGCGGTTCTTTCCTGTATCACCTGGAGAACGGCCAGGTTTACGTGGGCCTGATTACCGATCTGTCCTACAGCAACCCGCATCTGAGCCCATTCGAAGAGTTCCAGCGCCTGAAGCTGCACCCGGAGATCAAGAAGCACCTGGAAGGTGGCAAGCGGGTGTCTTACGGTGCGCGCGCCATCGCCAAGGGCGGCTACAATGCCCTGCCGAAAATGAGCTTCCCGGGCGGCCTGCTGCTAGGTTGCGACGCCGGCACCCTGAACAGCTCCAAGATCAAGGGCTCCCACACCGCCATGAAGTCCGGCCTGTTGGGCGCCGAAGCGGTCTTCGAGGCCCTTAAGGAAGGCAAGAGCGGTGAGGAAATCACCAGCTTCCAGAAGCGCTTCGAGGATAGCTGGCTGTACAAGGAACTCTACGCCGAGCGTAACTTCGGCCCGGCCATGCACAAGTTCGGCAACGTGGTGGGCGGCGCCATTGCCTTCTTCGAGCAGAACATCCTGCGTGGCAGCCTGCCGATCACCTTCCACGATACCACTCCGGACTACGCCACCCTGAAGCCGGCGTCCGAGTGCAAGAAGGTGACTTATCCCAAGCCGGATAACACGCTGACCTTTGACCGCCTGTCCTCGGTGTTTATCTCCAACACCAACCACGAGGAAGACCAGCCGGTACACCTGAAGCTGACGGATCCGGAGCTGCCGATTCGTGACAACCTGCCGAAATACGACGAGCCTGCGCAGCGTTACTGCCCGGCCGGCGTGTACGAAGTGGTCGAGAAAGACGACGGCAGCGGCAAGCGTTTCCAGATCAACGCCCAGAACTGTGTTCACTGCAAGACCTGCGATATCAAGGATCCTGCCCAGAACATCAACTGGGTGACTCCGGAAGGGGGCGGTGGCCCGAACTATCCGAACATGTAAGTTCGGTTCCCCGTAAAAAAAAGCGGCCCTTTTGGGCCGTTTTTTATTTTCGGACATAAAAAAACGGCTCCCTGAGGAGCCGTTTTTCGTTGCGCTTCTGAAAAGCTTAGTGAGCGTGACCGTGCTCTTGCTCTTCGTCAGTCGCGTCGCGAGCTTCTACCACTTCTACGTCGAAGTGCAGAGTCTGCCCCGCGAGCGGATGGTTGGCGTCGATGGTGACGGTTTCGTCGCCAACTTCAACCACGCGAACAACCTGGGGGCCGCCCGGGGTCTGTGCCTGGAACTGCATGCCCGGCTCGATGGTGTCGACGCCTTCAAATGCAGAACGTGGAACCGGCTGGATCAGTTCTTCGTTTACTTCGCCGTAGCCTTCTGCAGGTTCTACAGAAACCTTAACCTGATCGCCTGCGTTCTTTTCGTTCAGTGCACTTTCCAGTCCACCGATAATGTTCTGTGCACCTTCCAGGTAAGACAGAGGCTCGCGACCTTCTACACGGGAGGAATCAAGCTGCTCTCCCTGATCGTTGGTGAGCGTGTAATGGATGGTGACAACACGAGGTTGGGCCATGTGATCTCCTTGCGTGTCCGCAATGACTGTTTAATTGATTTAGGCAATCGAAAGTGATCGTGAACAGCCAGACTGAACAGAGGGACTAACGACCACCGGGCCTCGTTAGAGAGCCAGGCTCATAACAAGTATGAAAACACAGTTTAACAACTGAGTTGATGCGTTTTCTACCGTAATTCTGGGGCCGCGGTAAGGGTTTTCAACCACCCTGCCCGATTTTATAGAAAATTCCGTGGCTAAAGACGCCGAGGGTCGGATGACCACCCTCGTTTCGCTCGACCACATGGTCAGCCAGATCATAATAGGCAGCCGTGACCAGGCGTGCGTCGACGCCATGGCGAACCTTCACAACCGGGCGAGGCTCGTCGGAGCCCGGATAGGTTCCCACTTCCAGCGGGTGGTTCTGGCCGATCTCCAGGGTTTCGCCCACATTGGTAGTTAATGAGATGACCTGCCGGTCGCCCTCTCCGGTTACCTGGAGCGAGTGCGCCAGAAGCGGTGCATCCTCAACCTGGATTCGCCACTTCTCGACCGGGGTTACCAGGTAGTACTCGCCATCTTCTTCCTTGCGGAGAATGGTGGAGAAGAGACGCACGATGGCTTCCCGCGCCAATGGCTCACCCTTGAATATCCACTGGCCATCACGGGTGATGCGCAGGTCCATATCGCCCGAGAGCTCGGGGTTCCACTTATCCAGGGGCGGGTTTCCGGCATTCTTCACGGTTTCCTCCACCTGTTTTGCAAGATTATCCGGATTCATGCTCATAACCGTGGCTCCCGGTCCGGTAAATTACAACCCGCGCATCCATTCCGCACGCAGCGGCGCCGCACCGGGATTTGTGATGGCCAGGTTCACCTGGTCCAGCATCTTCTGCTTGTCCCTGCCCAGCGTCCCTTTGAGGACGAGATAGTTGGAGGCGTGGTCACTTCGGAAGATGGTTTTATCCAGTTCCAGGTGCTCCAGGAACAGGCGGATTTCCTCGAACAGCCCTTGCTGTGACAGTGGAACGAAATCGTCACCGAACCCTTCCCGGAAACGCTCCTGCCCCTGTGGGAAGCTCACCACCAGGGTCGACAGGTAGTCCGGCTGGGTCTCATTACAGAGGGTGGCGGTGTTGATCGCATGCTGACGGGAGAGACTTTCACCGCCAAGCCCGTTCAGCACCATCACAGAACTGGTAAGGCCCGCTTCGCGAATCTTGACTAGCGCCGAGCGGGTAGATTCCCAGGTTTCGCCTTTGTTGACGCGGCGCAGAACCTCATCATCGCCGGATTCCATCCCGACGTAGAGAATCTGGAGGCCGGCTTCCTTCAGCTGTGCCAGTTCTTCCACGGTTTTTTTGGCAAGATTACGAGGCAGGCAGTAGCTGGAAACCCGCTGAAGGTCGGGGAAGGCCTCCCGTAATTGCCCGAGAATCTCCAGCAGGCGACGGGTCGGCAACACCATGGCGTCCCCATCCGCCAGGAAAACACGGCGCACACCACCCAGGCTGCGAGCTGAATTCTGGATATCCTGAAGCACGTCGTCGGGCTTGCGGGCCCGGAATTTCTTCTGGGGCTGGGTGTACATCTCACAGAAGGTGCATTTGTTCCAGGAACAGCCGTTGGTAACCGGAAGGATCAATGACTTGGCTTCACTGGGAGGCCGGAATACCGGCTCTACGTAGTCAATCGGAAAGCTGTACATAATCAGGCTCGGATTTGAGAATTCAGAAATCGGATAAACCGAGTATCAGGGCAGAAACTGCGCTTTCAAGTCTGCGCAGCCCGGGCCAACCACCGGCATATCGAGCATCACCGCCTGGGAAGTCATGAACGGAATGCCCCGGCGGTGGGCATCTACCAGGAGGGTGGCAAGACTACCGACCAGCGGCATGTGGGAGACAATCATCAATGGCGACTCGTGCTGTTCGATCAATGCATCGAGGCACGCGCCGGGATCGTCGTCCGGGGTGATAAACAGCTTTTCTTCAACGGGACAATTCAGGATCTCGGAAACAATCGCCGCCGTTTGCCGGGCCCTGACGTAAGGGCTGCTCCAGATCAGTTTTGGGCGCCAGGGAGACTCGGCGATGCGGGCAGCCACCTCGGCCGCGCCCAGGCGGCCGGATTCTGTCAGTTCACGCTCCTGATCCAGCGTGTGCCAGCCGGCTTCGCCGTGACGCATGATGAGCAGTTGCAAGGGCTCTCTCCTTTCAGACCGTCTCCGGCCTTTGCAAACCGTTTTACTGGCTGATGGTACGCGGCAAGATGAACTCTACGTCGGAATTCTGGACCGACATCATCAGGCTGTTGATCACCGCCTTGATGGATGCGTTCTCGTAGAGAATCTCGTAAAGACCACGGACCAGCGGCATATAGATACCGATTGCCTCGGCCTTTTCCTTAACCAGTTTCAGGGTATAGATACCTTCGGCTACCTGCCCGAGCTCTGCCACCGCATCATCCAGCTTCTGGCCCTGGCCTACTGCATAGCCCACTCGGAAATTTCGGCTCTTGGATGAGGTACAGGTGACAATCAGGTCACCAACGCCCGCCAGCCCCATGAAGGTCATCGGGTTGGCACCGAGGCTGACGGCGAACCGGCTCATTTCCGCAAGCCCCCGCGTGATCAGCATGGCCTTGGCATTCTCCCCCATCTCCAGGGCAGAGGCGAGGCCAGCGACGATTGCATAGATATTTTTCAGTGCTCCGGCGAGTTCTACGCCATACACATCCACATTGGCGTAAACGCGGAAATATTCGCAGCCCAGCAGATCCTGAACGGAACGGCGCACGTCTGGATCCTTGGCGGCGATAACGGTAGCAGTCAGATCTCGATTGACGATTTCTCCCGCCAGATTGGGACCACTGAGCACGCCTGTGCGGCAACGGGGAATCTCCTCCTGGAGAATCTCGCTCATCAACTTGAAGCCGTGCTCTTCAATGCCTTTGGTCAGACTGATCACTATCTGGTCGTCGCGGAATTTTTCACAGTTTTCGCGAATAACGGCCCGAAAGGCCTTGCTGGGAATGGCAACGAAGACAATTTCGGCCTTGCTGACGGCATCCGCAAGGTCCGTGGTGGGCTGAATATCTCCGGACAGTTCAACGCCGGGCATATAGCGGCTGTTCACCCGGGTGGTACGAATTTCCTCGGCCTGGTCCTGGCCGCGCATCCAGAAGTGCACGCGATGGCCATTTTCACCCAGTACCTTGGTCATTGCGGTGCCGAAGCTGCCACCGCCGAGAACCGCTACGTCGTGCACCGGTCCGGTTGCCCCGGTGTCTTGAGGCGTCGATTGTTCAGACATAGTTCTTCCGTTTTGTCAGATCAGGTGTGAAACCGGCAGCGCCTCACATCGAGGCAAGGAGGCATTAACCGGGCTCTTCACATTCCAGAGCGCGCACCAGATTCTTGAATTCTTCCCTGTTTCGGTTGTTCAGGCCCATCAGTACCTTGTGGGCATCGAGCACCTTGTCCCGAACCTGCTGTTCGCTGGCTCTGAGTACAGGTATCTCTTCAAGCTCTTCAATACGGGACGCGGGTTCTCGAACGATGATGAATATCTTGTCGAACCCCATGGAAGTGATAATGCGGGTAATGTCAGGGTTGGTCGAAATCAGTGTGGGCAGGAAGTGGCTTTGTTTCTGGGCCGCCATGGCTATTTTGGCAAGCAGTCCGAGCGTGGTGCTGTCGATGATCTCGGTTTCGGTCAGGTCGATTACCACAGTCTTGAACTGTGGGTCCTGGGTAATGGACTCAACCAGATTGTCCAGCGTCGAACACAGGTTCAGCCGGATTTCCCCGATAAACTTCAGGACATAAATGCCCTGTTTTTCAGCTTGCAGGATCTTGTAACCAGCCATGTCTCACACTGCCACTAATTCGACGGGGTGTTATCTGATGTCCCAATGGTATCAGTAACCGATACGATAGCGATATCGTCCGGCAGCTCTGTGATCTGGTCGAGATTCAGAGCATCGCTCAGAGAGGCGATAGTGTGACGACCTCCCGATACGAGTTCAAGTAGTGTCCGTTCCTTTTCATCCAGACCTTTTTCCCGGATAACTTCCAGAATTCCATCCGAAAACAGGGTCAGATGAAACGGTTTGTTCAGGGGGACTTCGTACACCTCCCACTCAGGGGTTTCAAACAACCCGACCGGTAGCCCGCTCCCCTCCAGGAAAGCCGTCTTCCCTCCCTCGAAGGACAGGATGGGCATCGGGAAATGTGCGCCCACTGCGTAGTTCAATTTACGCTCACTCAGGGAAATGATGCCAACGAATACGGTTACGTGTTTGCCGAGACCGGTATCCAACAATTCCGAGTTGATTCGTTCCAGGAAGCGGTCCGGGTGCAGGATATCTTCACTGGAGCCCCGGCGAAGGTTGCGCTGGAGGCGGTTCGTCAGGTTTTTCAGCAATACCGTCACGAAAGCTGAGCTGGCGCCATGGCCGGAGACATCAGCAATGTAGACCAGTACCTTGTCGTCGGAAATGCGGAAATAATCCAGAAAATCGCCGCTCAGATAGAGCGACGGCTTGATCATGTGGTCCACGTGTAGGCCGCTCATGACCTGCTCGTGCTCGGGCAGCATTCGTAGCTGGACTTTCCGTCCGGCACGCTGGTCTGCCCGTAACTCGGCAATGCCGTCCCGGAGATCCCGGTTGGCCTCTTCCAGTTCCTGTCGGTACAGCTGATTCAGCCGATTGACCCGAACCCGGTCAAACAGTTTCCCGAGGACATCATCCAGGGCACCTTTGTCGTCGTTGCAGGGTTTCAGGACAAAATCGGCCGCCCCGGCCCGGAGCGCATTGACCACATCGGCACTGGATTCACTGGAGGAACAGGCCACGATCGGGGTGAAGGTTTCGGCTTCTTCCAGGCGGCTGGCAAGGTCCCGGATGGCCTCCGGAGACAGATCTGCAAAGATGACATCGGGAATGTTATCGTCAAACAGGGCCTTGGCGCCGGCGAGATCCGGATACCCCGTTACGTAGAACCCCCGCGCTTCGAGGTATCGGGCGAGATCCGTACGGGCCTTTTCATCGGCGTCTATTATAAGTATGCGCTCGGTGCGCGAGGTCATGGCGACTGCCCTAAACTACCAGCGATAAACGATAAATTGGCTTGATTAAGCCTATTCTGGCACGCCCCTGTGATATAACAAGGCCAAGTTCATGAAATCGGAGGATTCCAGCTGATGCGACGTGCCGTAAACGATCTACTCGGAGCCTATGACAAGCTGATCATGGATCCGGTTCATGGAGGCATTCCACTCTACCGGCACGAAATCCAGGTGATCGACCATCCGCTGTTCCAGCGCCTTCGAAACATCTGCCAGAACGACATCCTCAGCCTGGTCTTCCCCGGAGCAACCCATTCCCGGTTTCTGCACAGCATCGGCGTGATGCACGTGGGCACCCGTATGTTCCGCTCGATGATTGACGCCTATCTGCGGGAACGCCAGCTGAGTGAACAAACGGATCTGAGCCTGAGCCAGCTCGACGCCATCGACTACCTGGCAAAAACCATCCGTCTGGGCTGTCTGCTGCACGACAGTGGCCACTCCAGTTTCTCGCATCAGTTCACCCAGGCTCGACGCATTCGGGAGTTGATGTCCCGGCCGGGACGATTCCGGGATCTCTGGCACGGCGTGGATTATTCCACGTACCACCCGAAAGAGCCCGATGAACTCGAACACGAACACTACTCCGTGCGAGTCGCCCACGATGTACTAACGGCCGTGGATCTGGAGAGTGCAGGCCTATACGCCCGGGATGTCATCGGCATCATGGAAACGACCGAAGTAAGGCCCAGCGAAACATTCTGCCGCCACGCTCGAACGTTCTGGGCCTTTATCGCGGGAGAGGATGCGGCCGCCGGTTCTCCCCTGAGCGAAGACATTCCGGGCCTGGTAATGGATCTGCTGTCATCCATTGTATCGGGCGAAATCGATGCCGACCGCGCTGATTACATGTTGCGGGATGGCTTCCACTCGTCGGTGACCATCGGCGGCTTCAATCTGGACCACCTGCTGAGCAACCTGCGCTTTGGCTGGGATGTTTCTGAACCCTGGCTGGGGCTGGCCATTACCCAGAAGGGGCTGGGGGCGCTGGAAGACTTTGTCTACAGTCGCCACCAGATGTACCGGAAGGTGTATGCCCACAAGACCGCACTCGGCTTTGACTGGCTGCTTCGGGAAGCAATCAACGAAGTGCTCGATGACCCGGACAACTTTGGATGGGTGGATACCTGCCTGAGCGACATGGCCTATTTTGCAGAGCTGACCGACAACTTTTTCTGGGAGGCCTTCCGGAAAGTGGCCCGCAAACACCCCAAGAGCTTTTCCTTCTGCATCGTAAACCGGGTGAAGCTGAACCACCTGGATACCCGTGAAGACCTGTCCGCCAGGGGCATTGAGCGGCACAGCGCCTGGCTGGCTGGCGAGCTTTCGCTCAACCCGGCCCAGGTGGTGACCTGCTCCATGCGGGCACGCTTCTCGAATATCCAGGACAATTTCAACGGCATCAAGGTGCTGGTGCGCGAGCCCATTCACCGTGGCCGTTCACTGAAGAAGATCACCGATGTGAGCGCCTTCTTCAGCAAATTCAGCGACGGCACCATCACCCATTTCTACACTCGCCCGGATGTTACAACGGGTAGCCAGGAGGCTCTCACTGAGTAACAGCCCCAGTGGTCAGTTCGGCAACGAGGTCGCTGGCGCTGTCAAAGGCACCTTCAACCCGTCCGCCACTGAGCCAGTCGCCGGCAAGCCCCAGCCCGTAATCCGGAAACCATAAGTGCCCGGGCTGGTCGCCACCCTCGGAGCGGGCATAGAGCCAGCGGTGCGTGACCCATTCGTCTGGCGGGGTTTCAAAGCCGGTCAATTCCCGGAATGCGGCCAGGAGTTTGTCGGCTACTTGTTCGGCAGGCGCATCCACATGCTCTTCGGTCCAGGCTGGACTGGCGTGCAAGACCCACCACTGCCCTTTGTCTTCCCGACCGGGTTTGCTGGAATTGTTGGCCACCCAGAACAATGCCGGATGCTGGCAGCGCATGCCCTCATGGTGCGGCCAGGGCGACTCGGGGAAATGAGCAGCGACAGCCCAGCATGGCAAAACCCGACTCACCGGATCATCAAGTTGCGAAGCAAGCTCTTCCAGACCGCTGTCGGCGAGAAGATCCCGGGCCTGTGCCGGCGGAGCGGTAATGATCACCTGGTCAAAGTCGCCAAGTTGAGTGCCAGAGGTATCCAGGAGGCGCCAGAACTGGTCGTTTCGGGCCAACTTGCCCACCCGGGTTTCAGTAACAACGGTGGCGTGGGCCGACAGGGCGCGGGTAATGGCCGTCATGCGTGGGGTTCCAACGAATCGCGTTTCGTCCGGAAATGGCTTCCAATTGCCTGCTTCGGTCTGGAAACCAAACCGCCCTTCCCACGGTCCGAAACTTTCCGGGCCGGCGAAATTGCGGAGAAACGGCAGGAAATCCGGATTCCGGGAGGTGAAGTACTGCGCTCCCACATCCGCCGAACCGCCGGTTACCCGTTTTGCCGCGAGCCTGCCACCAGGCCCCCGGCTTTTCTCGAAGACCGTAACGTCATGGCCCAGGCTTCGTAACTGGATCGCCGCTGTCAGCCCGGCAAGGCCTGAACCAACGATAGCGATACGGCGTATAGGTGGTGAATCAAAGGTTTGATTAAACATGGTTTATCGTGCATCCAATTCCGGTAGTCAGATCGTACAACATCCCATGAAACGGCTTCGGCCACAGGGCTGAGCGTGCGATCAAGGTTCCATACAAGAGAAAGGGCAATCAGGGTATGACCCGAATGCAGCATTGGTTTACAAACATTCTGAGGTGGTTCGATTCCGAGGCGGGTTCGGATCACATCGACACGACATCCAGATCATTCAATTTGTTGCGGGTTATCCCGTTCATAGCGCTTCATCTGGCATGTTTGCTGGCGTTTTACACGGGGGCAAGCGCATTCGCCATCGGGTTTGCGTTTGCGTTTTTCCTGGTGCGGATGTTCGCGATTACAGGATTCTATCACCGGTACTTTGCCCACAAAACGTTCAAGACCAGTCGCCCTGCCCAGTTCGTCTTCGCTGTTCTGGGCGCCAGCGCTGCCCAGCGTGGCCCCCTGTGGTGGGCAGCGCATCACCGACACCATCACCAGCACTCCGATGATGAACTGGACCTTCATTCGCCTCACCAGGGCGGTTTCTGGTGGTCACACATGGGCTGGTTCACCTGTGACGCCGGGTTTGCAACAGACGAACGCCGCGTTCGCGACTGGCTCAAGTTTCCAGAGCTCAAACTGATCAACCGGTTTGATGCGCTGGTTCCCGCCCTGGCAGCCGTCGGCATCTATGCCCTGGGCGAAGCTCTGGCAGCCTGGGCTCCGGGCCTGGGTACCAATGGGCTGCAGCTGCTGGTGTGGGGTTTCTTTATCTCGACCGTGGTGTTGTTCCACGCCACTGTGTCGATCAATTCCCTCTCCCACGTCTGGGGCAAACGCCGGTTCGAGACATCCGACGACAGCAGAAACAATTTCTGGCTGGCTCTGATTACCCTCGGGGAAGGATGGCACAACAACCATCACCGCTGGCCACAGTCTGTCCGGCAGGGCTTTCGGTGGTATGAAATCGATATCACATGGTATGGACTGTGGCTGATGTCGAAGCTGGGAATCATCTGGGAGCTTAATCCGATTCCCAAGCATATTCAGGAGGAGACACGCGAACTGGATAAAGCGAGGAGGAGCAACAAATGACAACCGCCTCAAAGATCGAAGTCGGTAAGCGGAACTCGGCGCTTCCGGCGGCGCTCGACCATTTCAGGGCGCTCTTCAACGAACTCGATAAAGGCAATCTGAACAAACTTTCAGAGGTCTACAGCGAGGATATCCGCTTTCAGGACCCGCTGGAGACAGTACAAGGGCTTGATGAGCTCACCCGCTATTTCGCCGGTGCCTATGCAAACGTTATTTCCTGCCGCTTCGATTTTGGCGAAGCGATTGTACAGGGAGAATTTGCCGCCGTGCCCTGGGTGATGCACCTCCGCCACAAGCGGATTCGCAAGGGGCGGGAGGTCCAGGTTCGGGGCATAAGCCATCTGGAGATACGTGATGGCATGGTGTGCTACCACCGCGACTACTTTGACGCTGGGGAAATGCTCTACGAAAACCTGCCACTAGTTGGCAGGGTCATTCGCTGGATCAAGGATCAGGCAGGATGAGTGATCGACTTCAGGAAACCTCTAATATCTGGATAACCGGTGCCAGTTCAGGCATTGGCGAATCCGTTACCCGCGCGCTTGCACGCGGCGGTCATCGGCTCGTTATTACCGGGCGACGCAAGGGAGCGCTCGAAGAACTGGCATCCGTGGCGCCCGACAGGATTATCCCGGCTGCAGCGGACACCACCAGCAAGGAGGATCTTCAAGCCATTGCGGGGTCGCTTGAGAACCACGGCGACCTGAACATGGTGATTCTCAACGCCGGTACATGTGAGTATCTGGAGATAGCACACTATGACAGTGATGTTATCGAGAAGAACATCCACACCAACGTGATTGGCACAGCCAGGTGCCTGGATATTGCCCTGCCCGCTCTGCGCCGCAGCCGGGCGAAGGGGCAACCGGCCACCCTGGTGATTGTCAGTTCGTCTGCCTGGTGGTTTCCGTTTGGCCGGGCCGAAGGTTACGGCGCTTCCAAGGCTGCGCTGACCTACTTTGCCCAATCCCTCAGGGCGGATCTCGCGGCCGAGGGTATTGATGTGGTTGTAGTCTCTCCTGGCTTTGTAAAAACCCCTCTGACCGACCGCAATGATTTCCCGATGCCCTTCCTGGTCTCGGCCGAGGACGCGGCAGAACGGATTGTCAGCGGGCTGGCGCGTGGTAAAAACGAAATCGCTTTCCCGAAGCGATTTACCTGGATGCTCAAAGTGCTTGGTGCCCTTCCCCGGCCCCTGATTGACCGGATGTCGGCCTCCATGGCCCGTAAAAGTAACGCCGAACAGGAATACAATGGATGAGTAGTGAACGTCAGCGAATTGCTGTCATTGGGGCCGGCGTTTCCGGCCTCACGGCTGCCTGGCTCTTGGCCGAGAAACATGAAGTAAAGATTTTTGAGGCCGGCGACTACGCCGGCGGTCACACCAACACCGAAGAGGTAGAGGCCGGTGGTCGTACCTGGCCGGTAAACACCGGGTTCATCGTGTTCAACGACTGGACCTACCCCAATTTCATCAAGCTGATGGAGCGGCTCGGGGTTGCATCTGAGGTCAGCGACATGAGCTTCAGTGTGGATTGCAGCAGCACCGGCCTGCAGTATAACGGCACCAGCCTCAATACCCTGTTTGCCCAGCGGAAGAACCTGCTCAACCTGCCATTCCTGAAGATGGTCCGGGAGATTCTGCGGTTTAACAAGGAAACGCGGGCTGACCTGGAAGCGGGCAATATCAACAACGAAGAAACCCTGGGCGAATACCTGAACCGGAATGGCTATTCCCGTTACTTCCGGAACTACTACATCGTGCCCATGGGAGCGGCCATCTGGTCAGCGCCGGAAATCGTGCTGGAACAGTTTCCGATCCGCTTCTTCCTCCAGTTTTTCAACAATCACGGCATGCTCTCGGTGGATGACCGCCCAACCTGGCGGGTGATCTCAGGCGGCTCCGCCCAGTACGTAAAGAAAATGATGTACAGGCTCGGTGATGGCATGCATCTGAACAGCCCTGTTGACAGGGTTGTCCGGAATGAAGGCGGCGTTATGCTTACTGTGAAAGGCGAGGAACACCACTTCGATCAGGTGATCTTTGGCTGTCACAGCAACCAGGCGTTAGCGATGCTCGCCGACGCAACCGACAAAGAACGCGACATTCTGGGCGCCATGGCCTACCAGAATAATGACGTGGTACTCCACACCGACAGCAGTGTGTTACCGGATAATCGCCGGGCCTGGGCGGCCTGGAACTATTTCATCCCGACCCATAGTACCGAGCCGGTCTCTGTTACCTACAACATGAATATCCTGCAGAACTTCCACGATGCCCCGGAAACTTTCTGTGTGACCCTGAATCGCAGCCGTGATATTGATCCCGACAAGGTCATTAAACGCTTCGAGTATGCTCACCCGGTATTCACACTGGACGCGGTGGCCGCCCAGGAACGCTACGACGAAATCGGCAATCAGAATCGGACCCATTTCTGCGGTGCATACTGGTTCAACGGGTTCCACGAAGACGGTGTTCGCAGTGCGCTGCGGGTAACCGAAGCCTTCGGGGTGGAGCTTTGATCATGAACAGCCAGTGGCTGGAGGGTACTGTCCGGCACAGACGGAAGTACCCGGTGCAACACGAATTCAGCTACAGCACGGGCATGCTGGCCCTGGATACCGACGAGTGGGACACGGTTTCAGGGGTCAGTCCGCTGTTCTCCCTGGAACGTTTTAACTGGATTTCCCTGAAACGCAGGGATTACTTCCGACCGGAGGCCGGGGACCTCTCGGTTACGGTTCGCGATCACGTTGAGGAAGCCACGGGCTGGCGCCCCGACGGCGAAGTGGAGCTGATCACCCATCCACGGTATTTTGGCTATGTGTTCAACCCGGTCAGTTTCTACTTCTGCTACCGGTCCGGGGAGCGCCCGGCTGATGGCGTGGTTCCCAAAGTCATCGTTGCCCAGATTACCAACACCCCCTGGCACGATCGCCATGTCTATTGCCTGGAAACCTTGGGCGCAGAACCTAACCAGGCCGGGTGGCGCACCGAGCGGTTTGGCTTCAGCAAGCGTTTTCACGTGTCGCCGTTCAATGGCATGAACCAGCACTACGAATGGACATTCAGTTTCCGCGGCCCGGATCTCAGAATTCACATGAATGTTCTTGAGGACGACCGAAAACATTTTGATGCCACCCTGGTAGTCCAACGCACCCCTCTCAATCGTAAAGATGTGCACAGAAGTCTTCGAAAGTTTCCGCTTGAAGCGTTCAAGGTTGTGGCCGGCATTTACTGGCATGCGCTGCGCCTCAAGCTGAAGGGGGCACCGTTTTACAGCCACCCGGACAAGCTTCCCGAAGACGACAGCGCCTACCGCCGTGGGCACGATGATTCCGGGCTGGATGTCACCAGCTCCGAGACCAATGACAAGATCCGTGGAAGGGTAAGCTCATGGAGAACCTGAATACCTCAGTTGAAAACACCTCATCCGACTCCGGCAGCCTGCCGGTTCTTAGCCGGTTTGCAAGGACTCTGGTGATTCAGCAGCTCCGTTTACTGGGCGAAGGCAAATTGACAGTCAGGGAATCCGGTTTTGAAGACCTGGTATTCGGAGATGATAACAGCCAGTACCAACCTGCCGAATTGATCGTTCACGATCACAGTACCTGGCGTGATCTTCTGACCGGCGGAAGTGTCGGTGCTGCGGAGGCCTTTGTGGCCGGTGACTGGTCCACGCCCGACCTGGTTGCCCTGCTCCGTTTCTTTACCCGTAACGTTGACCGAATGAACGAGTTTGAAGACCGGTTCAGCTGGGTTACCAAACCGGCCCTGAAAGGGTTGCATTGGCTAAACCGGAACACCAAGGAAGGCTCGCGGAAGAACATCAGCGCCCATTACGATCTGGGTAACGATCTGTTCGAGGCGTTCCTGGACCCAACCATGATGTATTCCTCAGCCATATACCCAAGTGCCGAATCCACGCTCGAAGAAGCGGCTGTGCACAAGCTGGATACCATTTGCCGGAAACTCGATCTCCAGCCTGGCGACAAAGTGATTGAAATCGGCACCGGCTGGGGCGGCTTTGCGATCCACGCCGCCAAACATTACGGCTGCCACGTGACTACCACGACCATTTCCAGGGAACAGCTGGAGTTGGCGAAGGCGCGGGTTCAGAAGGAAGGCCTGGAAGACCGTATTACCCTTCTGTTTGACGATTACCGGGATCTTGAAGGCCAGTTCGACAAGCTGGTATCCATCGAGATGATCGAAGCCGTCGGCCCGCAGTTCCTGGACAGCTACTTCTCCCAGATCAACGCGCTGTTAAAGCCCGATGGGCTGGCACTTGTGCAGGCCATCAACATGCCGGAGCAGAGGTACCACAGGGCCCTGAAAAACGTCGATTTTATTCAGCGCTTCATCTTCCCGGGCAGCTTTATTCCCTCTTTCGGCGCGATCCTGGAGTCCGTCCGCAATGAGAGCAAACTGGTGCTGACCCATGCCGAAGACATCGGATTTCACTATGCCCGAACGCTTCACGACTGGTGTGAACGCTTCATGGCTCAGCGTGACAAGCTGGATTCCATGGGCTACGACGAGGCCTTCCGTCGCCTGTGGCACTTCTACTTTGCCTATTGCGAGGCGGGCTTCAGTGAACGTGCCATTGGCGTGGCGCAGCTGGTTTTCGCCAAGCCCGGCAACAAACGTGAGAACATCCTGAGCGTATGATCGCCTCTGAAACTGCCCGTAACATCCTGAACTTTCTGCTATTCCAGGCAGGCTGGTTTGCCTGCGTGTTTTATCCGGGCCTGATCGGAGCTGGCGTGGTGGTGGTTTTTCTGGTGCTGCACCTTGTGCTTGTGAGCCAGAACCGAATGACAGAGCTGCAGTTCATCGGCCTGGGAACCGTGGTTGGCTCCGTTCTGGACGGCATCTGGTTCCGGACCGGAATTCTGGACGACGGAACCGGACAGGTGATGCTGACGCCACCGTGGTTGGTGGCCATCTGGGCCATTTTCATGACCACTCTGAGCCATTCTCTGGACTGGATCAGCAAGAAGGCGTGGTTGCCGTTCGTTCTTGCACCCTTCGCTGGCCCGTTCGCCTACTGGTCCGCCAGCCAGCTCGGCTCCGTGCAGCTGCCGGAGTTGATGCCCTCACTGATCGCACTCGCATTTGGCTGGCTAGTGGTTTTTCCATTGCTTTTGTTCGCCCGCAAAACGCTTTATCCGGAGCTGGTGCGATGAGAACCAGGCCTTTGGTCGTCTCCTTTGCCTTGATGACTGCAGCGATGCCGGCGGTGACACAGGATTTTCGCTTCACCGGTACCGCGACCACCGACGGCGGTAACGTCATCTACGAGGAACGGCATGCCGTTGATGGAACCTGTGAGGAAGGAATCTTCCGGCCCCGACAGCATGAAGTGGCTTATCACAAGCCTGGCTCGGAAGAGTCGTTCGCGCGTAAGTCCCTGGAATATGGGGCGTCAGTTCTGCGACCGACCGTGGATTTCTTGCAGCCCACGTTCGACGAAAAGATGGAGATCACCTATCCAGAACCCGATACTCTGATGATCAACTGGCAGACGCCTGGGGGCGATTCGGAGCGGTTCCAGGTGGAGTACCCGTCCAATACGGTTGTCGATGCGGGTTTCGACAACTTTGTCCGCCAGAACTGGCAAAGCGTACTGGCCGGTGACCCGGTGGAATTCCGTTTCCTAGGGCCTACCCGGGGCGAGCACTATGGCTTTGTGCTGGAACGTGTCGAGAACGAACAAATAGACGCCGACCATGTAGTCCAGATACGTCCGACAGGCATGGTGCTGAGGTTCCTGGTGGATCCTATCGTGCTGGGTTACAACAACGCCGGTGCCCTTTCCGATTATCTTGGCCTGACCAATATCCGGAAAAACCAGGACGAGAACTACACCGCACATATTCGCTATTCCGTGCAAACCAGCCCGGATTGTGAACTGACCCCCTGAAACTGTCGCCCCTGCCAAGGCAGACCCAGGGGGTCAGTGTGTTAAACTCCGCCGGGAACCAACGCCGGAGAGTTTTTCGTAATGATGTTCGTCTCTTTCAACGTCAACAGTATCCGAACCCGCCTGCATCAGCTTGAGGCCGTCATCGACGCCCTGGCTCCGGATTTTATCGGTCTTCAGGAAACCAAGGTCCAGGACGACGACTTTCCCGTCGAAGCAATCCGCGAACTCGGCTACCACGTCCACTTTCATGGCCAGAAGACCCACTACGGCGTTGCGCTGCTCTCAAAGGCTGAGCCGGACGAGATTGTCAAAGGCTACCCCTGGGACGGCGAGGACTCCCAGCGCAGATTGATCACCGGCCAGTTCACCGTAAATGGTGAAAAACTGACAGTAATTAACGGCTACTTTCCCCAGGGCGAGAGCCGCGACCACCCGGTGAAGTTCCCTGCCAAGGAAAAATTCTACGCCGATCTGATGCGCTACCTGGACGAGCTCAAGCAAGCCGGAGGGCACGTCGTGGTCATGGGCGATATGAACATCTCTCCAACCGACAAGGACATTGGCATTGGCGCAGACAACGCCAAGCGCTGGCTGCGCACCGGCAAATGTTCCTTTCTGCCCGAGGAGCGGGAATGGCTGGGCCAGGTTGAGTCGCGCGGCTACACCGATGTATTCCGCCACCTGCACCCGGACGAGGCGGACACATTCAGCTGGTTCGATTACCGCAGCAAGGGATTTGAACGGGATCCCAAGCGCGGTCTCAGGATTGATCTGATCATGGCCAGCGACAGTCTGCTGCCCAAAGCCCGCCAGGCAGGCGTTTCCTACGACATTCGAGCCATGGAACGGCCGTCCGACCATTGTCCGGTCTGGGCGAGCTTCGAACTCTAGGGGCTGGCCGGGCGCGACATGAAAAAAATCAAAACCCGCGACCGTATTCTTCAGACCAGCCTGGCGCTGTTTAACAGTATTGGCGAGCCCAATGTCACAACACTGCTGATCTCAGATGAGCTGGATATCAGCCCGGGCAACCTTTACTACCACTTCAAAAGCAAGGGCGACATTGTCGAGGAGCTATTCGACCAGTTCGAGCACGACATGGTGGATCTTCTGGCGGTTCCGGAAGACGCCGACATCAGCCTCGATCAACAGGGGTTTTTCCTGCACCTACTGTTTGAGACCGTCGCCCGCTACCGGTTTCTCTACCAGGATCTGGTGAACGTTCTGTCCCGCTACGATCAACTGCAGGTTCGTTTCACGCGCATCCAGAAGAAGAAAATCGTCGCGTTCAGAACCATTTGCGACAGCTTCCGGCGCCAGGAAATCATGGCAATAGAACCTGAAGAACTTGAGTCTTTGTGTGAGCAGTTAACGCTAACTGCCTGTTACTGGAGTGCTTTTGACACCCTATCCCACTTGGATGACAGGGAATCAGTCGATCCGGGGCGTGGGGTCTACCAGATGATGCACCTGATCCTTCCCTACCTCGAACCCGGCCACCGCGAAGAAGCCCGACTGATGAGCCGGGACTATCTCTGAGGGGCGCGATTATTCCTCTTCATCGTCACCGGCACGATTGCGCAGGCGGGCAAGCTCTGATTCAAGGGCTTCAATCCTCCGTTCCAGGGATTCGATCTCTTCCCTGCGGTGGATCCCCAGGCGCCTCAGTGCCCCGGAAACCCGTTCATCAAACATGTGCTCAAGCCGGTCCCAGGTACCGGTGGCACGTTCACGAACCCCTTCGACCCGGTCTTCCACGGACTTGATCTGCTTCTCGACCACACCCCGGGTTTTGTTCTCCAGTTGCTCACCTTCCTGAACAAGACGATCGAAGAATCGGCCGGTGTCCTCTTCGGCTTTAGTATAGGCACCCAGCCCGGCCAACCAGATCTGGCGGGCGGAATCCTTGATTTTTGCCGCCAGTTGCGGATCATTCTCCGGCTTATTGTCGTTCTCGTCAGACATGTAACAACCTCGGGGGTACGGATATTTCTTTCGACGACCTATTGTATTACAGGTTTGGCCGGATTTCAGTCGGCCTGAGAGCCGCACAGTGAAAGGCCGCAGTATAAAGACGTATCCGATATGAAAAAATGTTTTCAAACGAAAGTGACTCTCGCTTGAAGTGTTCAAAATATAGTCAATACTTCCCAATACCGGCGTCCCTGCTGATGCCGGTTTGTCTGGAAGTCTTTCATGGATACTACTCGCACGCCTCTGCCCGGCATCCTTTGCCGGGCTTTTTTTTTGGTATTATCGCCCCCAGATATATGCTTATTCCAAAAACCACGTTTAACGTTCGGAGTAACAGATGATTGAAATCGCCTGGAGTAACTTCACCCCCTGGTCCGCGCTTCTGGGGGGCATTCTGGTGGGCATCGCCGCTGCCAGCTTTCTGCTTCTGAACGGTCGTATTGCCGGCATCAGCGGAATTCTCGGTGGGCTTCTTGCGCCGGCAAAGGGCGATATCGCCTGGCGCCTCGCGTTTCTGTTGGGGTTAATCGGTGCTCCGGCTGTCTGGGTACTGGCTACTGAACTTCCCCCCATTGAAATCGAAGCCGGCTATCCGGCTCTGATTATTGCCGGACTGCTTGTCGGTATCGGCACGCGATACGGTTCCGGCTGCACCAGTGGTCACGGAGTTTGCGGGCTGTCGCGGCTTTCACTTCGCTCGTTGGCCGCCACCCTCAGCTTCATGGCAGCCGGATTTGTCACTGTTTATGTCATTCGTCATCTTCTGGGAGTCTGACGCCATGAAATTTTCACTTGCCTCCCTGTTTGCCGGCCTGGTTTTTGGTCTGGGCCTGATCGTGTCCGGTATGGCAAATCCCGAGAAGGTGCTCGGCTTCCTGGATATTGCCGGCGCCTGGGATCCTTCACTCGCCTTTGTGATGGGCGGAGCCATCATGGTGGGCGTGGTCGCGTTTGCCGTTGCCCGTAAACGTACCCTCTCCTTTCTCGGCTTCCACATGAAGATGCCCACCAGCAACCATATCGACAAACGGCTGATCCTGGGCGGTCTGATGTTCGGCATCGGCTGGGGCATAGCCGGTTTTTGTCCCGGCCCCGGGCTGGTCGCGCTCGGTGCCGGCGAAATCAAGGCGGCGGTGTTTGTGGCCGCCATGGTCGCGGGTATGGGCATCTTCGAGGTGATTGAGCGCAGCCGCGCGAAAGCATAAGTAGTTTCTGTTAATTTTCCTGCCGCCATTCTGACACAGCCCGGAGGCTATGCGATCATGGCGGCAGCCCCACTACTCGATCCGGAGAGGACATCCATGGATATCAGAAAGATTGATGACAACATTTCAGTTGCACCCCAGATTTCCGTCGAAGATGTGGCAGAGGCCGCCAGGCTGGGTTTCAAGACCCTGGTAGCAAACCGCCCTGATCACGAGGAACCCGGCCAACCGGCAATGGCAGACATTGAAGCGGCCGCGCGGGAACAGGGCCTTGAGTGGGTCTATATGCCGGTGGAGTCAGGCAACATCACCGATGACGATGTAAACCGATTTGCGCCAATGATCCGGGACGCGGAAAAGCCCGTACTGGCCTTCTGCCGCTCCGGAACCCGCTCCACCGTGTTGTGGGCACTGAGCTCGGCCAGAAATACATCAGCCAATGAAATCTTTACCAAGGCACGCAACGCCGGCTACGACATCTCAGGCCTTGCGCCGAGGATGGCACAGCAGGCCGCCGATAACAGCTGATAATCCAACCGTTTCATCTACGTTCAGGATCCACCGCATGCAATACAAAGGTTCAGAGAATTTCAGCCACAACCAGCCCGACCGATTGGGCGTGCTGGTCACCAACCTGGGCACCCCGGACGCCCCGACCACCTCGGCACTCCGGCGTTACCTGGCTGAATTTCTCTCGGACCCGCGAGTGGTGGAACTGCCCAGGCCACTGTGGTGGCTGATCCTGCACGGGGTTATCCTCCGCATTCGGCCCAAGCGCAGTGCGGAGGCCTATTCCAGTGTGTGGCAGCCAGAAGGCTCTCCACTGCTGTTGCACACCGCAAAGCAGGCTGAGGGCATCCGGGAGGCCCTGAAACGCAAGTATGGGCCCAACGTGGTCGTCGGGTTTGCCATGCGGTACGGCAATCCGTCGATTGCACGGGTTCTGGATGAGATGCAGGAACAGGGAGTGCGGAAGCTGCTGGTTCTGCCGCTGTACCCCCAGTACTCCGCCTCGACCTCTGCCTCCACTTTCGACGCCATCGCCAGGGATTTCACCAAGAGGCGCTGGCTGCCGGATTTCCGGTTTATTTCTCACTACCCGGATTACCCGCCGTACATTGAAGCCATGGCCCGCCACATCGAGGCACACTGGTCGAACCACGGGCGGAACCAGAAGCTGGTGTTCTCCTATCATGGGGTGCCACTGAAATACCTGACCAAAGGCGACCCCTACCACTGTGAATGCCACAAAACCTCACGGTTGCTGGCGGAACGCCTTGGCCTGAGCAAGGAAGACTACATGACCACCTTCCAGTCCAGATTTGGCAAGGAAGAGTGGCTCAAGCCCTACACGGATGAAACCCTGAAATCTCTGCCGGGCAAGGGCGTGAAATCCATCGACGTGTTCTGCCCCGGCTTCTCATCGGACTGCCTGGAGACCATTGAGGAAATCGACGAGGAAAACCGCGAGTACTTCATGGAAGCCGGCGGTGAAGGCTTCAGCTATATCACGGCACTGAACGCCACGCCCGGCCACATCGAAGCCCTGGTGAAACTGATCGAGGATAATCTGGAGGGCTGGCAGGTGCCGAAGAACGAACCTGATGCACTGGCTGCACGGCAACAAAGAGCCGATGAGCAAAAAGAAATGACCTATCCGGGCCGGGATCTTTGAGCCGGCCCAGGCTTACAACCGGGGCAGTATCAGCTGCTCCGTTCCTCCCCCGTCTCCCGCTCATTCGCTGAAAGATCCGGTACAGACTGGCAGAACGTGCATTCCTCAGTATCAACCGCAGCACCGCCTGCCTCCACGTAACGCACCCTGTGACTGGCCTTACCCCGATTTGCGGAGACAGAGAACTTCCGATCGCGGCGTTCCATTGAGCGGTCGCGTGATGGGTGATTCTTCTGGAAGTTAGTCATGTTTCGTCCTCATACGTTCGATAACTGGATAGTGAGGGTGACCTGGCGCCAAACCAAGTAGGGATAAACACGACGATCCGTGGGGAATTGGTGCTAAAGAGTTCTTCGGGGAGACAAGGGATAGAAGGAAAAATGGCGGTGGGCCAGACCTTACAACAAAATACCCCAACCACCTGAAAACTCTCCCCAAACCGTTAGAAATACCCGCTTCTAAACAATCATCTAGCTGAATCGCTTGTTTCGTACCATAACACCCTGTAGCATCGTTTAACAATATTTTTGTGTGCCGGGATGTGGGCCAAGTGATGCCAAAGATTGCGAAAGAGCTTTCACCGATTGAGGTTAAGCGCCTCACCTACCGAACCGATCCTGATACTGGAGAGGCTACTGAAGTCCGCTATCCCGTGGGCGGAGTCTCTGGCCTTCTTCTTAAGGTTACCCCCTCTGGCTCCCGCCAATGGATACTGAGAACGAAGATAGGCAGCCGGCGCCCGGATATTGGACTTGGCCCCTACCCGGAGATATCGCTGGCTCAAGCCCGAGAGAAAGCCAGAGAAATGAAATCCAAAATCCGTAACGGCATCGACCCGCTTGAAGAAAAGCGAGCCCTGAAGCGTGCCCTGCTTGCGGAGCAAATCAGCACACTGACTTTCCAGAAGGCGATGGAGGAATATATCGGGATGAAATCCAAGGAGTTCCGCAATCCTCGCCAGGAAAAACAGTGGACCAATAGCCTGAATACCTACGCCATTCCGCACCTTGGCGCGCTGCCGGTTCGCGAGATCGACCTCCCCCATATCAAGCAGGTACTGGACCCCATTTGGGAAACTAAGACCGAGACAGCCAACCGCGTTAGGGCCCGGATCGAAAATATACTTGGCTGGTGCGCGATTCATGGATACCGGTCAAAGGAGAATCCGGCACGGTGGCAAGGCTACCTGGATGAAGTCTATCCCTCACCGGAAAAGATTAAAAAACGTGGCCACTTCGCCGCGCTGCCGGTAGATGAGATGCCGGAGTTCATGAAGGATCTTAAGAAACGCACTGGCACGGCCGCCCGCGCTCTGGAGTTTCTCATTCTGACCGCCGCCCGGACCAACGAGGTAATCGGAGACAAGCGGATTGGAAAGGCTGGCGTGACTTGGCGGGAAATCGACCTGGCTCGCAAAGTCTGGACCGTGCCGGCTAACCGGATGAAATCCGAAAAGGCCCATCGTGTCCCGCTTACAGATTCCGTGATCGAATTGCTCAATGGGATAGGTGAAGGTGCCCCGGGAGATTTGATCTTCCCTGGCCCCAAAGGTGACGTACCGTCAAACAACTTTCTGACCGCCCTGCTAAAACGAATGGATCGAAAAGTCACCGCGCACGGTTTCCGCTCGACCTTCAAGGATTGGGCCAGAGAGCGCACAGCCTACGCTGATGAGGTTTCAGAGCTGGCCCTGGCCCATGTGAACAGTGACGCCACACGCGCCGCCTACGCCCGCTCAGAGCTGATAGATAAGCGCCGGCTCATGATGGCGGATTGGGAGCAATTCTGTTTGCACGGCGAGACCAAGAACGAATCCGGCAAGGTGGTTGCCATTGGTGAAGGGAAGGTTTAGTTATGACCTCCAGCAACAAGCAATACCCCTCCGCACACTTTGCCTTATGGGCTTTGAGAGCCGGCGACATGGAGCCAGTTTCCCAACATATTGAAATGGGGGGAGGCGACATGCTTTTCATGATGATGACCCCGGAAGATAGAGAGCGACTAGCGCGCGCGATTAGAACAGGCTCACCATTAACCCGGCGCGAAAAACGGGAGAACAGAGAGGCATGTAGGGTCCGAGACATCATTTTGATTACTCGGCTTTTCTATTGGATTGGCCAAGGCGCACCCGGATTCTCACATACCGCAGAAAACACAGCATTCCACTATGCACTTCAAGATTACGCTGAAGATGTTTTGCCAGGAGCCCCCGTAAGGACTGCAGAAAGCCTTTATCGCCACGTCTGGAAGCCATATGTGAAACGGTTTGAATTGCTCGAGCCGACAAAAGACGACCTGTGCGGTCACATGAAAAGCAAGTACCAGCGAACTCACCTCAGCTCTTTTATTTACGGCATCATCACATCGAAGCAAACGACTAAAGAGGTTTTGGCAAAAATTGAATGGTTCGAAAAAACCTTTCTAAAACAGGGCATAAGATTTTACATAAACGATTACGAAGCCCTGGCATTGCGAAGAATTCTTCACATCCTAGACATTCCAGTCGAAAGATGGAGAGAACACTTGGTGGATAGCTACTTTGGATCAGTCACCAGAATTCTGGAATATTTCGACCCCAGTGGACAGGAAACAGCAATCTAACCGTCCATTATAAGAAATTCCCGCCATTGATTTACTGCCCATGTGTTACGCGAAATCACATGAGGCAAACCGATGAACCGCGAGCAAAAAGAGAAGTACCTTTCAGATCGAGAGCTGGCCTCTCGTTATGAGGTATCCCGCGTCACGCCCTGGCGCTGGGCGAAGAAGGGCGCCTTCCCCTCTCCCGTCAAACTTGGCCCGAATTGCACACGTTGGAAACTCTCAGACGTTGAAGCCTGGGAAGCCAGCAAGGGGGCCGCAGCATGAGACCAAGCAACCGCTTTCAACCTGGCTGGTTCTTCAAGGACGAACACCCTTATCTGGCAGTCAGCCATGTGCCCAAAGTCGCCAACATGACCGCAATTGACGTTGAGTGCGCCGTTACAACTGGTGACCTCACCATAGAACGCGTGGCCGGATGCAAAGCGATAGCGCTTCAGGATCTGATTGGATTCCTGGAGAAGCGAGCTGTTGTATCAGCTCTGAAGAGGGGGAATAACGCATGAGCGACCAAAGAAAAGCCCCCACCGGCCGCAATCCGGTAAGGGGCTCCAAAGCGACTTCCAAAGCACAAAATCAGCCTACCACAATCCGGCTGCATTCTCCTCGCCAATACAGGGCTCTCCGGGAGCTGATGTGTGGCCCTCGCTCAGTCCGCCAGCTGTTTGACAGTGTTGGTTGCAATGGTGTCCCGCAGCTCATCTCAACGCTGCGTGAGAAAGGGCTCCAGATCGACACAAGCGAGCGCAAAAGCCATGACCGTGATGGAAAGCCGGTGACATTCTGTGTGTACGTCTTGCACGAGAAATCGCGCCGCCTGGCCTTCAGGTTATTGGCCAATTTCGCGGGGTGAGTCAGTGCAGGACAAACGAGCGAAACACAAAGGGAGAAAGGGAAATGCCTCCTTTCTCCATATACCGCACGAAGTCCTTAACAGCGACGCCTACCGCTCTCAGGACGGATGGACTGCCAAGCTGCTGGTGGATCTGGCAGGCCAATTCAACGGCGGCAACAACGGCGACCTGTGCGCCGCCTGGACCATCATGCGGGAGAAAGGGTGGCGCTCAAAGGGTACGCTGCACAAGTCGCTGAACAACTTACTGGAGGCAGGCCTGATCGAGCAGACCCGGCAAGGAGGCAAAAACAGATGCTCACTTTACGCGGTTACCTGGAGAGCTATAGACGAGTGCAAAGGGAAATTGGACGTCCGGCCAACAAGGTCCCCAAGCGGTTTGTGGAAAGAGCCAATCAAGTTGACCGCCTGAAAATTAAAACCGGTGCCCGCTATGTGGGACAACTTACCCGCTATGTGGGCCAGTCATGAAAAACGCATCACGTTTCGCTCTGGAATTACCCGCTATGTGTACCAGTCAGCCTATTTTTTCGGCTTCCACTACCCGCTATGTGTACACCTTTATAGATTACCAAGGGTAGTTGTCTTTCAATCTGTCTCTCTAACGGCATTTGCACACCGCGGGTCGAAAATCCACCCACCTCACGCGCGTACTGGTCCGAAAACTCCCTCCCATAGCTTCAAGAATAAATACTGGTTATCCATACATATCTCAAAGCGGAAATGATATATTTGTAGGACAGTCGAACATTAGGATTGCAATGATGATTGTCAGACAATCCCGCAGTAAACCGTAACCGGGAACCTTTCACTTTGAGGTATCGCTATGGCAAGAACCAAAGGCGCAATGAACGCCAAGCCCACTAAGAAAGCCCTCAGAAACTACTACGCAATGCTTCGGAGCGCAGCCGACCAGGGAGACCTCGCAGCGGCCGGGAAACTCATTGAACTGGACCACCTCGAGAAGCAGAGGCAACTACAGGCACAGGAGAGACACTAATGAGAGTGACCAAATTTCACCCAGAGCTTGCTCCTCCACCGCTCGGCAAGAACTTCGAAGAAGGCACAGAGCCCACCGGTGATGGCTGGGTTGACCATCCCTCAGAATTCCCAAACACAAAGGTCTATCTGTACCACCCCTGGAAGGCCCCTCAAGGCCAGACGTTCGAGCAAAGCGAACAGCCAGAAGACCCTGAATGGGTCACCTCCAGAAAGCTCCTTCCCCCAATGCCGGATCCTGCTGGCCCAATTCATGATGAGAAACGACTACACACCATGATTCAGGTCGCTGAACTGCTTCGGGCTCGCGGATTCCCTCGTGGCTCACTCAGGGAACAACTGGGCAGAATCAATAGCCGAGAGTGTGCCCCGCCCCTAGAGGCCGGCATCCTCGAAGAAATCACCCAGGGCGAAACGGAGATTCCGGCGGCCCTTGCCCCATCGGTGGCGGAGGAAGTCGGGAGGGAGCTCGCCAGACGAGGGGTGGCGATAGAGGACGCCTACGAGGTTTTGAGATCCATAAGTGCGAAACGCTGCAATCACGCCCTGAGCGATGAAGACCTGCAAATGGTCTGCACGCGCCATTTCTGAAGCGGCATAACCGGGAGGCTTCCAAGGTGAACCCATACAATGAGATTGCAGACCAAATCGAGCAGGAAACGATAGGAAACGATAAGCCAGCAGCACCGGAGAGACGCCAACCGGTGACGCCGCCTAACCCCTACGAAGCGTCAGTCAAGAAGGTCGAACAGCAAAGGAATGTGCTGCTCAACCGGGCTCTGAAACGTGCGATGGGTAACCCGCCTGATGAGATTGCTGAGGTAATCGGTCTTTCCAGAACCACCGGCTTAAATCCTGAAATCGTCAAAGGGCACAAACAAGAGGTTGAATATCGAGCAAGGCAACGAGAAACAGGCGCCCAGGTGGCTGCACTCTCTCAACCTGGCCAGGACTGGCTCACCGAGAAGTACAACCTGGATCTGACCCGCGATGACCTCGCCAACATCAAGGCGCTCGATGACGCCATCAGAAACCGCGACTACTACGAGCAATCGGCTCTGGAGCGAAATCTGGTTACTCCGGTACGCGATGCGCTTCTCAGCATTAGGTCTGCCTTCAGCTCACAGAAAGCCGCGGCCAATGCTCCGGTGATTCCGGTGTTCGAGCAAGCCGAGGAAATCCTCCAGACTCAGGGCCGAGAAAAGGCGCGCGAGTGGGCCCAGACAGATGAGCGGGTTCGAGAGCTTGGCATTCACTCCAATGTCGATTACTTCCTCAGACAGTCAGAGGACAAGCGCCAAGAGCTTCTTGGGTACCGCCAGCAATCAGCCATAGAAGCCGCACAAGCGACCGTAGAGACTGAGACAGAGCGCCAGGGATTGCCGAGAAACCCGCGCCTGACAGAAGCTGAGGGGTTCACCGGTGTCACCAGTGCAATCTTCAACAACCCTGAAATCATCCTTCAGGAAGCAACACGCGCCACCGCCCTCTCCTTGCCAATGCTCGCCATGGGTGCCGCTACCGGTGGCGTTGGTGCCGCTGCCATTGGATTCGAGACAGAACGTAGCCTGGAGATCCTGAGCCGCCTCCAGGAAGCAGGAGTGGACGTTACCGACACCGACGCACTGCTGGCGGCTTTTGGAGATTCCGACCTCATGGAGGAAATCGGGAGCGAGGCGGTTCTAAAGGCCGGCGGTGTTGCCGCCATGGATCTGCTGAGCTTTGGAGTAGCTGGCAAGCTGCTGGCGCCAGCCGCCATTGGTTCCAGAGCGTTAACAGGGCCACAAAGAGAGTTGCTGAACGTCATGGCCCAGGTTCCGGTTCAGTCGGCCTTTGAGGGCGGTGGTGAAGCCCTTGGCCAGCTGCTGGCGGATGGTGAAGTAGACGGGGCTGAGGTCGCCATCGAAATGATTGCAGGTGCCGCGACGTCCACTCCCGAAGTCGGGGTTTTCGGTGGTCGCCGGATTGCTGAGAGCTTCACCCGCAAAGCCTTGGATTACAGGACAGCGAAGCGAGACAGAGCCTACCTCACCAACGTGAAAGAGGCGGTGAACCAGACCAAGCTCCAGAAACGTGACACGCAGGCTCTGAAGGAACTCATAGCCAAACTGAACGAACAAGCACCAGCGAAAGAGGTGTTCATTGGTGCTGAAGATTTCCGTGAGCTCTTCCAATCCCGGGACATGGATCCGGACGAATACGCTAGGCAGATGGACTCGGTAGGCAACCAGTACGCCGAAGGGCTCGCCACCGGCTCAGATATCGCGGTCTCGTTGGAGGACTTTGCTTCCATCATTGCGCCTTTGGAGCTGGCGGAAGACTTCATTGAACGAGCCAGAACGCAGCCATTGGGCATGAGCCCGGCTGAGGCTGAGGCCTGGATGAGCGAGGAAGCGCGGCCGGCGCTGGACGATGTATTGAGTGCGCAGAAGGATGAACTTCTGGCCTCCGGTGACCGAGTCTTTCAAGAAGTCGCCCAGGCACTCACAGCAACCGGCATGGAGCGGCGCACCGCTGAGCGCAACGCCACCCTGTACCGGGCATTTTTCGAGACTCTGGCCGAAAGCGAAAGACTGGATCCTTACGAGTTGTTTCGTTCTTACAATCTCAACATTTCTCAACAACTACCTGAAGCCCTGACAGCCAATAACCTGGACTCGCTGGACCCCGTACTCAATGAGATACGGGAAAAGGCAACCGCTGAAACTGAAACCGCACCTCAGCAACAGACCCAAACATCAGAACGTCTGAACCCCGGTGAACGCTCGCAAGACGTGGCCGCCATCGCCGCCGAGCTGGACCGCCTTGGCTTGTCAGTTGCCGAGATGGACAACGACTCTATCAAGGCCGCGCTGCGCCGAATGGATGACCGGGCCCCAATCGGCTCTGAAACGGTTCTCTCTCAGGAGTCAGAGGGTGACGAGGCCAGCGCAGGGAATCGCGGCCGCATTCGATTTAACCGGGACGACAAACGTTTTCAGATTGAGCTCATGGAAAACGCCAACCTGTCCACGTTCCTCCATGAATCAGGACACTTCTTCCTGGAGGTATTGGGAGACCTGTCGAGCCGGGACAACGCCAGCGAGAGGGTCAAAGCTCAATACCGAAGCTTGCTTGATTGGCTGGAGGTGTCAGACCGGGATTCGATAGCCACCGAGCAGCACGAGCAGTTCGCGCGCGGTTTCGAGGCCTATCTGATGGAGGGCAAGGCCCCTACTCCGGAGCTTCAATCCATCTTCTCTCGGTTCCGTGCCTGGCTGCTCTCGATCTATAAACGAATCAGCCGGCTCAACGTTCAGCTCTCTGATGAAGTGCGCCAGGTAATGGATCGGATGTTGGCCACTGACGAAGCCATCGCACAGGCCCGGGAAGGCGCCGCATACTCCGCCAGCCTGGCAGATATCGAGGCGTTGAACTGGACCGACCAGGAGCGCGCCCGATACCGGGATCTGGTGACACAGGCACGAAACGACGCCGAGGAGACACTGACCCGCCAACAAATGGCCGATTTGGATAAGGTCAATCAGCGTTGGTGGAAGCAGGAGACCAAGCGAGCGCGAGAGAAAGCGCTAAAGGACATGAACGAGGAAATGGCCTATGTAGCCCGCTCTCTCCTCCAGAAAGGCGTTATGCCTGACGGTAGCGCCCTTCCTGAACCGCTGAAGGCCATGAAACTGAGCAGGCATGCTTTGGCGGAAATGTATCCCGCTGATAGCGACGTTTGGAAGCAGCTGAAGGCGATGAAAGGCGCCTACATCTACACCCGAAAGGAAACCGGGACACACCCGGAGACTCTGGCCCAGGTGCTCGGTTATGGTTCTGGCGATGAGCTTGTGAGAGCCGTTCTCCAGACCAACCCCATTTCAGAGGAGGCACAGGCCAGAGCGGATGCCGCAATGAAAGCCGCCTATCCGGACCTCAACCTGAGCGGTGAAGCTTCACAGGAGACTGTCGAGGCTATCCACAACGAAAAACAGGCAGAGCTGCTGCTGACCGAGCTGAAGAAACTGCACAGTCTAGGTAGTCGGACCGGACGACCTCTCACGCCTGCCAGAATGCTCAAAGAGACCGCTGCCTCCGTTATCGCCGGCACACGTGCCAGGGACATCAGACCCGACCTCTACCGCCGTGCTGAGGCGAAAGCGGGCCGAGAGGCTTTTGAGGCCGCCGTTCGGCAGGATTTCGAGGGCGCATACAGGGCAAAGCAGCGCCAGCTGTTGAATCACTACCTCTACCGAGAAGCCAGACAGGCTCAGGAGACTTCAGAGAAGGTCTACCAGTACGCCAAAGGCTTTAACCGGAAAAGCACAAGAGAACGCATTGCAAAAGCGGGGGGCGGTTATCTCGAACAGATTGACGCCATTATCGACCAGTACGAATTCCGGAGGGTTTCGGTCCGCCAGCTTGAGCGGCGCCAGTCGTTGCGCGCGTGGACAGAGGAGCAGCGGGCAAACGATTTACCGGTGGATATCCCTGAAGACGTTCTGGAACGATCCCAGCGGGTCAATTACCGAGAGCTGACGATGGAGGAGCTTCAGGGTGTCTACGACTCCATCCGGAACATCGCCCATGTAGCAAGCCTGAAAGGTCGATTGCTCAAGGATCGACAAAAGCGGGAGCTGGAAGAAGCGCGCCGCCAGGTGGTGGAAGGCATCACTGAAAACGCCAACCGAAAGGCCAAGGACGATGTAGAAACCCGCCTCCCCTTCCAGGAGGCCCGGTACATGGTTGGCAACTACCTTGCCTCTCACCGGCGCCTTTCCAGTCTTATCCGTGAGATGGACGGCGGGAAAGACGGCGGCACGCTCTGGCAAATGGTGATGCAGCCACTGAACGAAGCGGGCGACCTCGAGACGGAGCGGACCCGAATCTATAACGAGGCGCTGGCCAGATTGTTCAAAAAGTACAATCCGGGCGAGCTCTCCCGCTTCTACCGCAAAGAGTACATTCCTGAACTCGACTATAGCTTGAGCAAGCAGGGCCTCCTGATGATGGCCCTCAATGCCGGAACCGCGGATAACTGGCAAAAGCTTGTCGCCGGCTATCAGCAGCGCAAAGGCTGGACGGAAGAACAGATGCGGGCTGCCATCAACCGACTGGAAAAGCGAGACTGGGAATTCGTCCAAGGCGTCCTGGATCTGGTGAACAGCCTTTGGCCTGACATTGAGGCGAAAGAGAAACGGGTTAAGGGTGTAGCCCCTGAGAAGGTGGCGCCTCAGCCAATCCAAACACCACACGGCACTTTCCCGGGTGGCTACTTCCCTCTGTCCTATGACGAGCGTCAGAGCGAGAAGGCCTATTCGGACCGTGTGAAGGAAATGGCAGAGAAGACGATGCAGGGAGCCTTCACAGCCGCCACGACAAAGCGAGGTTTCACCAAGGCCCGGGTTGAGGGTGTGGTTCTGCCGGTCCGCCTGGACTTCGGCGTCATCTTCGAGCACTTCAACGAAGTCATCCACGACCTGACCCATCATGAAGCGCTCTTGGACGTGAATCGGATTTTGCAATCACAGTCGGTTCAGGAATCGATCTATAGCGCCTATGGAAACAACGTCTACCGCACCATGAAAGCCGCCGTTGACGATATCGCCGCCGGTGACGTGCCCGCCATTCACGCCCATGAAAAAGCGCTCAAGCATCTGAGAAATGGCGTAACGATTGCCTCAATGGGCTGGAACATCGGAACCGCCGCAATGCAGCCGTTGGGTATCACGAACTCCATTGTCCGGGTCGGCCCTAAATGGATTGGCCGGGGTGTGAAGCGGTGGATTGGAGACGCGGCCAAAATGGAGAACACGGCCGTGTGGATCTTTGAAGTCTCACCCTTCATGAAGGATCGAGTGTTCACGCAAAGCCGCGAAATAAACGATATACGCAACCAGATGCGGGGGCGCGGAAAGCTCTCATGGGTTGAGGACTCCTATTTCTGGTTCATCACTCGCATGCAGATGACGGTGGATATTCCGACTTGGCTGGGGGCCTATGAGAAGGCCCAGAGCGAGGGCGCGACTGAGGCGGACGCAATATCCATGGCTGACCAAGCTGTTATCGACGCCCAGGGCGGAGGACAAATTAAGGACCTCGCCCAGATTCAAAGAGGTCATCCAGCTTTGAAGCTGTTCACGAATTTCATCAGCTACTTTGTGACGACCTGGAACCTCATGGCGGAGCGGTACCGCCTGAACAAATTTGAAACCCTGGCCGATGGCGGCCGGTTCGCCACTGACTTCCTCTTGCTCTACACAGTGCCCGCCGTGCTTGGCTACTTCGTTTCCGGTGCTCTGCGTGGGTTTGGTGGCGATGACCTGGAGGACCCTGAGGAAATGGCGGGTGTTCTGGCGAGGGAACAGCTCTCCTACCTGCTCGGCGGCTTCTTCGGCATACGTGAGTTGAGTTCTGGCATTCAGGGCTTCTACGGATACTCAGGCCCTGCCGGCACACGGTTCTTCAGTGAGGCGGTGAGCGCGATGAACCAGGCAAGTCAGGGTGAAGCGGACGCAGCGCTGGCGAAATCACTTAACGATATGGGCGGGATATTGTTCCACTACCCAGCCGGCCAAGTAGAACGCTCAGTGGAAGGCGCCAGCCTCATCCTCGAGGGCGAGACAATGAACCCCTTTGTTCTGCTGACTGGTGAGAAGCGGGAATAAGGAGTTTTCGGAGTCCATAAAAAGGCAGGGACGCCAAGACCATTCAACAGAGCGAGCAACTCCAACTAAACTTTGCTAGTCCACAGAATGACAGACAAGTGCGCCCTGCCTCACCCTATGTAAGCAATTCCCAGCCTCCAGCAACGACCGCACTCCAAAGCCCTACTATCAAGGCTCCGAGTATCGACTGGAAGAAAATGAACCTGATTTGAGTCGAGGCACCTACGCCATGAATTGTGTTTTGCACCTGAAGCATCGGGTTCTCTTTCGAGGCAGCCCTGAATCGGCCCACAAAAAGCACTGCGCGAACGTGAGCGATTAAGAGTCCTATTCCTGCACCGACGGATACCACCATCCAAAACGAATCAAAGGCGAAGACGAGGCCAATTGAGAGAGGAATCACAAGTAATCCGAGAGGGCCAAGAGGTGTTCCGTAATTGTCCATAATTTATTTGCTCCATCTCTAAGGCAGTAAGAGTTCCGGTGCCCTTAAAGCTAGCACAAGCAAGCACGTCTATTTTCTGAGCAATCCCCGCTAGCGGAATGTCAACAAACGTCAACAGCCGATGGCCATGGCATATTCTTATTTAGCTCAAGGATAGGTTCTCCCTGACCGGAACTGCAGTGGCTTGCGTGGATCGCCAAGCTTCGCTACTTATGAAAAAAACGGAAGGGCTGGTTGTTGTATTAATTTCCGCCAGCCCCTCGCAAACCTGAGGCTCGGGATACTGAACCTACAACCGCTCCCCAAGTTGTTAGCCAGCGTTCGGTAATTCAAGCTGCAACCGAAAGAGTGCGCCCCGGGGTAGCCGGGGCTTATACCTTCAAAGAAATTGCTGCAGAGCCAGGCAGTATTTACCGGGACCGCCCCACAGGCGCATCCAGAGCTTCGCTTCGAACGGCTGACTGAAGAAAGGCGAAACAGGTACGCCACGCACTCTGCCATCGTCCTGAGCCACGTAATACATCGTGCCAGTGTATTTTTCAGGATTCACAATCATGACTCACCCCGGCCTCAGTCTCGGATGCATACTCCGAGGCATGAGAGACTACCCGCTCGAACTCGAACAGCGATCGATCCACATTTTGCGCCAATGCGATAATTCCACGCTGAAGCGCACCTAGCGAGACCGGATCGATATAGGGCTGGCAGTCGCCGTTGCCCTCTAGGTCCGCGCTCATCTCTTCATAGAGCCTGGTGAGGTTGGACAGGCTGCCCGCATTCAAGACCAGCTCAGTCAGAAAATCAGAAACTTCTTTCTTGTCGAGGATGATTTTTTCAGTTTTCATGATTTGCATCCCCCTTCAGGCTTTCACTGAGAGCGCATGAGGCCTCTATGGCGCGGTCCATATTGTTTACCAGTTGCCAGGTGTAGCTCTCCAGATTCGAATCGCTCAACGCTTCCTCGCCCTGGCTGGCCCGCCGATGGTTGAGCATCAACATATGAAGCAATGACCGACTCTGTTCGTGGATCTCGTCTATCGTGTCGAGGTGCCGAACGATTGAGGGCCGGCTGGCTCTTTGCACTTGTGAAGTGGCCCCCTGCAACTCTTTCGCTGCTTCATGCAGCTCTGCCTTGAGATCCTCGTCGCTGGCCTCTGTCATGGCCTCACAGTCTCCGCTAGCACTGCCGACTAGCTGCCAAGCTTTATCTATCATGGCGCCAATCGTAACTTCTGGTGAGCACTCTTCTAGCAGATGAGCGAGGTTTTCCGGTTTGTGTAGATGGTGGAGAATTGCCTCAGCATCAAGCAGGCGAGAACGGCAATCAGTCAGACTGTTTGAGAATTTGTTCATGGTCACATTCCTTTTCGATTGTTGGACCCGAGTTGGGCAAAACAAGCGATTCAGGGATGTGGGCCTCGATGTGGGCCAAAACTTAGAGGGGAATTTAACTGTTTGATCTGAAGGGAAAAATGGCGGTGGGCCAGGGATTCGAACCCCGGGAAGGCTACTAACCTTCGGCGGTTTTCAAGACCGCTGCATTCAGCCACTCTGCCA
>MDTA01112409.1_pt1 | contig 35345 bp, 35 predicted proteins | sample 811151 | NCBI WGS metagenome assembly MDTA01 (sample SAMN05326648, study PRJNA326480) | marine metagenome | isolation source: seawater | place: Indian Ocean: South | collected 2010
GTTTCTTCTGGTGTTTCTTCTGGTGTTTCTTCTGGTGTTTCTTCTGGTGTTTCTTCTGGTGTTTCTTCTGGTGTTTCTTCTCCATCGCGCAGTTTTTGCCAAGTATCTAAAGCATTTCTCCATAAAGCTTCAGCTTCAGCTACTACTTCTGGTTCTGCTCCACTATCTTTAGCTTTTTGAAGTGCTATGACAGCTTCGTCCTTAGCTTTTTCGGCTCTTTTTATTTTTGCAGAGGCCTCTAGTTCTTTCTCAGCTGCTTCCGCTCTTCTGTTAAAAAGTAATAGAGCCTGTTGGGTTTTTTCGTCGATTTCTTTCATTTAGTAGACCTAGTCTCTCTCATATTACAACTCGACTCTAAAGCAAAGGTTTTACTTCTTCACCGAAAATACTCAACTGTTCAATATATTCATTAAGAGTACGACTGCGGAATTTTAGATGAAAAACATTTGCTCCAGCGTCGCGATCAGCTCTTAGGTGTTCAGCAATTTTTTCAGGAGAACCTGTTAAACCTGCTGGCGGTAGATCCTCAGGAACTTCGCCTATATATGACCATGGTGGCATTATGCCTATATCAAAGCTTGCGTTTTGCCTTCCTGAGTCAGCAGCTGTTTGTTGAATAGTTTCAATTATTTCCTTGTATTGCTCTCTCGGATTACCCATCGGGATGTAACCGTCGCCTCGTTTTCCAACACGGCGCCATGCTGCTGGACCAGCACCTCCAATCCAAATAGGCATGTCATTTCCCGGCGGTTGTGGACCTACACCAACAGATTGGAACTGAAAATGCTTCCCATTATGTGTTGAATATTCGTCAGTAAACGCGTTTCTTATAACGTCAATACTTTCATCCAAGATCGATCCCCGTTTAGAGAAATCCACATTTAATGCTTTGAATTCTCCTTCCACATGTCCAGCCCCTAGTCCTAAAATGACACGACCGCTTGAAAGGTGAGACAAGGTTCCAAATGAACTAGCTGAAATCAGTGGATGGCGATAAGCGGCAATCCACACGACTGAGAGAAGGTGAATTCTTTCTGTGTTGGCTCCTATCCATGAAAGTGTTGCCACAGGGTCATACCAAGTCGTGGTCATATGAGCGGAGTATTTATCATCGGGAATTGCAACATGATCACACACACCCACAAAGTCAAGACCAGCTGATTCAGCCGCTTTAGCAACTGAAATAAGTTCATTAGGTCCAGCTTCTTTTTCCCAAGGATCCGCCAAAGTTTGTGTAAGAGTTTGAATTGGTAATTGAATCCCGTAGAAAGCCTCACCTTCGGGAACTAAGTTTGACATGTTGCTTCCTTTATTCCTGCATCATTTTGATTGTCGCTAGAGCTCTCTTATATATTGGCTCGTCTATCATTTCGCTACCGACTGCTGTTGAAGCCTCACCTCTTTCAAGGGCATCTTCGAAAGCTTCTACTATCTCCAAAGCCCATTTAAATTCTTCTTCAGTAGGTTTGAAAGCTTTATTAGCCAGACTTACCTGATCCGGATGTATGCACAATTTTCCTGTAAAGCCCAGTGACCTAGCTTCAGCGGCCTCTTCTAAGAACCTTTTCTCATCTTTGAAATCTGAAACAACCATATCGATCGCATAAATTTCCCCCAGTCTTGCCGCTTGAGAAATCTGTGAGCGAGCGAAAAGCACTTCACGGTTATCTGGCCTTCTTACTCCACCTAGGTCAGCTACATAATCCTCAGCTCCGAAATAGCACCAACTAACTTTAGGATGTGCAGATATTTCATGAGCGTTAAATAAACCTGAAACAGTTTCCAAACCAGCCATGATCGGAAGACTCCCGAAGCCTAGATCAGAAAGTGCAGCAGAGATTTGATCAACTTCATCTCGTGAAGAAATTTTTGGTACGACAACTCCGGTCAAAACGTCTGAAACTGCATTTGAAATGTCTTCATGAAAATGTTCTGTTCCAAAAGCATTTATTCTTACGTAAAGAGCCATTTCCGATGCTTTTTCATTCAATTCGATTATGGCTGACCTAGTTATTTTGCGCGCATTTTCTTTCTCACCAAAAGGGACTGAATCTTCAAGGTCGATTATTGAAGCGCCAGGTTTGCTTCTTGGCAATTTTGATAAAACTTTTTCTTTGTTTCCAGGCGCAAAAAGAAAGCTTTTAAACATCAGTTCAGTAGAAGAGAAATTCCCCATAACACAGTTTGACGTCAAAAAGTCCTTCTTCCTAAGAACTTCGACTTTATTCACAAGATTATCTTCTATTAGTTTTGAAACATGGAACAGAAAAACGATCAGAATCAACTTGAGTTTCCAGGGACTTGGGCAAAAAACGAACCTGAACGAATTGCGATAGTTATGACCGGTTCAGGTGAAGAGATGACTTATTTTGAGTTAGATGAAAAGGCGAATCGTATAGCTAATCTTTTCGTTAGTTTGGGTCTTAACGCAGGGGATCATGTTGCTTTTTGTTTGGAAAACACGATTGATTTTCTGCCTTTGGCTTGGGGAGCTCATTATGCAGGCCTGTATTACACGGCAATAAGTTCTCGTCTAACAGATGAGGAAATGAGTTACATAGTGAAAGATTGTGGAGCACGCGTCTTCATAACTTCAGTTGGTGTTAGAGACACAGCAGAACAAATGAATTTTTCTGATACAGCAGTTCAAGAAAAGTTCTCAATTGGTGGCGAATTAACTGGTTATACCTCTTTAGAAGACGCAATTGAGAGTGTTTCGAAAGAACCTAGATTAGGCAGAGTTGAAGGTCAAGACATGCTCTACTCATCCGGCACTACAGGTCTTCCAAAAGGAGTAAAAGTCAAGGCCCCGGATGTTCCTTTGGGGAGTCCATCGCCCCAAGCGATTTTGTTTAGAGCGGTATTTGGAATTGAAAGTGATGCTGTATATCTTTCGCCTGCCCCTCTCTATCATGCAGCTCCGCTCAGATTTTGCATGGCAGCGCATCGTATCGGGGCGACGGTAGTCGTTATGGAGAAATTTGACCCTGAGGGGGCATTAGCTGCAATTGAGGCAAATGGTGTGACTGCTAGCCAATGGGTTCCTACGATGTTCGTTCGGATGCTGAAACTACCAGAAGAAGTTCGTGAGAAATATAATACAACTTCTTTGAAGACGGTTATACACGCGGCCGCTCCCTGCCCGATTGAGGTAAAGAAGCAAATGATTGATTGGTGGGGCCCGATTTTACACGAATATTATGCTGGAACTGAAGGTAATGGCTTTACTTACATCAACTCAGAAGACTGGCTTAGTCATCAAGGATCAGTGGGTAAATCCCTACTAGGCGAACTTGTAATAGTTGATGATGAGGGAAATGAAATTCCTGTTGGGGAAGAAGGTAATGTTTATTTTCGGAGTGATTCAAGATTCGAGTATCACAACGACCCAGAGAAAACAGCTTCATCACGAATTGGAGAAGATTTAAGCACGCTAGGAGACATAGGTCGTGTTGATGAAGATGGGTTCCTGTATCTAACTGACCGAAAGGCTCACATGATCATTTCAGGAGGAGTAAATATTTACCCACAAGAAGCAGAAAATATTTTGACAATGCATCCGGATGTTTACGATGTTGCAGTTATAGGTGTCCCTAATGATGAATTTGGTGAAGAAGTGAAAGCAGTAGTTCAACTAATTGATCCTAAAAAAGCAGGCCAGGATCTAGCGAAAGAACTAATTGCGTATTGTCGTTCGCACCTTGCAGATTTGAAGTGTCCAAGGAGCGTTGACTTTAGAGAGGAATTGCCAAGACACCCAACCGGAAAGTTGTATAAGCGCCTTCTCAAAGATCAGTATTGGGGTGAAAGAAAAACTCGGATCTGAACTAACCTGCTTCTGAGTGAGTTACAGGCTCTTCACCCATCCATTCTCTTAAAGTATTCTTTAATTTAGTTTGCTGGATAAAGATGTCGTGTTCTGGACCGGCGTCTGTAGAAGCTTGTGGAGCTTTCAGGTAGAACGAGAGCCATTCCTGAACACCAGATTGTTCTGCGCGTGCAGCCAAATCTAGAAAAAGGGCCAAATCCAAAACGATTGGAGCTGCCAAAATTGAATCACGGCAGAGGAAATCTACTTTTATTTGCATGGGGTAACCGAGCCAACCAAAGATGTCTATATTGTCCCAACCTTCTTTGTTGTCGCCCCTAGGTGGGTAGTAATTGATACGAACTACGTGGTCTATATCTCCGTATAAATCAGGGTAAGACTCAGGCTGAAGGATTGTGTCAAGGACTCCTAGTTTTGAAACTTCTTTAGTTTTAAAGTTGTCTGGATCATCGAGAACCTCTCCATCTCTATTTCCAAGAATATTTGTTGAGAACCAGCCACGCAGTCCCAACATTCTCGCTTTAAGGCCAGGCGCAAGAAGTGTTTTCATAAGAGTCTGACCTGTTTTGAAATCTTTCCCTGCAACAGGAACACCTCTAGTTTTTGCGAGTTCGACCATGCAAGGAATATCTAAGGCAAGATTAGGTGCACCATTCGCGAAAGGCACATCACTCATGATTGCCGCGTAGGCGTATATTTGGCTTGGTGCTATGTTCTCATCATTTGATTTAAGCCCTGCTTCAAAGGAAGCAACACTTTCGTGTACTTCACTGGCCTCTTGGAAAGCTTCGGTTGACCCGCACCAGACCATTACTAGTCTGTCGCATTCATTTTCAACACGAAATTTTTCAATGTCTGCTATTAGGGCCTGAGCCTGATCCCATTTTGAATCTAAATTTTTGACTCTCTTGCCATCCAATTTTTTTACCCAGCGATTGTCGAAGACTGCATCCATTGCAACAATTCCTTCTAGCTCAGATGAAACTGGTGCAATATCTTTTTCTTCAAGGACCCCACAGGTTCTAGCTGCTTCGAGAACGTTCGAAGAAATCGGATCCCATCCACCAAATACCAAATCATCAAGATCTGCCAAAGGGACAAAGTCACGGATTAGAGGGTTTCGTCCTTCTTCCCGTCTGCCTAGTCGGATATGAGCCATTTGGCTTACCGACCCAATCGGAACTGCGAGCCCTCGTCGGGCTGCAATTACTCCAGCAATAAAAGTTGTAGCTACTGCGCCTAGGCCGGGTGTTAAAACTCCCAGACGACCAGAAGCAGGTGCGATAGATAATTTTTCAGTCATATACCAATAAGGATACGTATGCTTAGGCCCTGTAACCTCAGAATCAGTGTTTCAATTGATAAAAGACTTAAATTAGGGGAAAATAAACCATGCCTTGGCCTAACCTTAAAGACGAAGAATTGTTCGAGATTATTAATCGAGAAATAAATCGTCAGAACACCACACTGCAATTAATAGCGTCAGAAAATTTTGCATCGCCTGCGGTTCTAGCAGCAACAGGTTCTGTCTTCACGAACAAATACTCTGAGGGTTATCCAGGGAAAAGATACTATGGCGGCAATATCCATGTAGATGAGGCTGAAAGTCTTGCATGTGAACGCATAATCAATTTATTTGGAGCTGCTCATGCAAATGTGCAACCACATTCGGGAGCAAGTGCAAATATGGCTGTTTATCAAGCTTTGCTAGAACCGGGTGATACTGTCCTTGGTTTACGACTTGACCATGGTGGGCATTTGACACATGGTTCACCAGTCAACTTCAGCGGAAAACTTTACAACTTTGTTTCTTATGGTTTAACTGACGATGAACTAATTGATATTGAAGATCTGCATAAAAAAGCTAATGAAGTTAAACCAAAGCTAATTGTCTTGGGGGCTACTGCCTATCCGAGAATTATTGAAGCTTCCCCAATAAGAGAGATAGCTGATTCAGTAGGCGCTTATTTAATGTTTGATGCAGCTCATATAGCCGGACTGATAGCAGGAAAGGCACATCCCAATCCGGTTCCATTTTGCGACGTTGTCACATTTACTACTCATAAGACACTTAGGGGACCAAGAGGAGGTTGCATCCTTAGTACTGAAGAACTTGCTAATGAAATCGATAAAGCTATCTTTCCCGGTTTGCAAGGAGGCCCCTTAGAGCATCACATCGCTGCGAAAGCTGTAGCTTTTGCAGAAGCTTTAGACCCATCTTTTGAAATTTATTCAGAACAAATAGTAAAAAATGCTCAAGCCCTCTCCGGAGCTTTACAAAAAGAAGGTTTCAGACTTGTTACAGGAGGTACGGACAATCATTTGCTTATAGTTGATTTGCGAACTTTCGATGAGGAATTAACAGGGGCAGAAGCTCAGGTGGTTCTTGATGAAGCTGGCATAACGCTCAATAAGAATACAGTTCCGGATGATCCACGTTCTCCCTTTGTTACAAGTGGTGTTCGTCTCGGAACGCCTTCTACAACTACGCAGGGTATGACGGAGAAGGAGATGGTGGTGATTGCCCAGTTGATGGCTCGAACTCTTCGAAATAGAAAAGATTCGAATTCACTTTCCATAATAAGAAAAGAAATTGAGGAGCTTTGTAGTTCTTTCACTCCTTACATTGATTAGGGTCGCATGCCTGGAGTTATTGCTTATTTCATAGTTGGAGGGGTTGCCGCTATCGCGACGTTCGTTGCAACTCCGCTAGCGCGAAAAGCAGCTAATCGGTTTGAAATTATTTCTGCTCCAGATGAAAGAGATGTGCATGAATCACCTACTCCAAATCTAGGTGGACCTGCAATGCTTTTTGGGCTATTGGCTGGTTCACTTACAGCATGGCTTATAGGTGACTTTTCAGCTGTTTTTTCTTCACAATCTGAGATATTAGGAGTTCTTTTGTCTGCAGTTGTTATGTGTGCAGTAGGTGTAATAGATGATGTAAAACCAATAACGGCTCCAGCGAAAATTGCAGGAATGGTCATAGCTGGAAGTGTTTTATCACTGGTTGGGGTTTCCTTAGTAGTTCTTAGGATTCCTTTCGTAGATGTCGTGTTGCTTACACCTGATCTCGCTGCATTGGCAACAGTCTTATGGGTAGTGCTATTAGCCAATGCGATAAATCTGATTGATGGTTTAGATGGCTTAGCAACAGGAATAGTCGCCATAGCATCTACAACTTTTGTTATTTACGCGATCCGTTTAGCAGATGAGGGGGTTCTGTTTGAAGAAAACCCTGGCTCATTAATTGCTGTTCTCATTGCTGGTGTATGTGTTGGATTTCTTCCTCACAATGCACATCCCGCAAAAATATTCATGGGAGATGGAGGGGCTCTCATGTTAGGGGTGCTTTTAGCAGCTTCCACGGTTTCTGTAGGGGGAAGGACAGACGCTGCATACAGTGGTCAGTCATTTTTCTTTTTTGCGCCCTTACTTATTCCGATAGTCATCTTAGGAGTTCCGATAGTTGATGTTTTATTTGCAGTTATAAGGAGAGTATTCACGCCGGGTTTGTCGGTAACTACCGCTGACAAAGACCATTTACACCACAGGCTCTTACGGCTTGGACATGGCCATAGAAGAGTCGTCTTTATTTTGTGGACATGGACAGCACTGCTGTCTGGGTTCGTTTTATGGCCAACCTATAGTGGGCGCGGTGATGGGATTGTTCCAATGGGCATTGCAGGAGTTGTCCTGATCTTGTTCACGCTTCTCCATCCACGTTTACAGACAAATAAATCAAAAAATAGTGAAATTGTGGCAGATGACCATTTCCCCAAGTTGTGAGGACGCAAGAAAGAATCTAGATTCACATGCGGTTGACTATTCAAAATTTGAATCTGTGATTTCGAAATAATGAATTATTGCTGAGGTGATTTGAATCATGAAATCTGAAAAACTAGAGATGAAACAAGGTTCTGGAGACGCTATGGCAGCAGCTTTTGAACTTGTTGCGACTCCAACAATTTTTGGATTTTTAGGATGGCTATTAGATCGCAAGTTTGAAATATTTCCAGTTTTTACACTGGCCTTAGTAGCAATAACAATCACTTATGCTTCGTGGCGACTTTATAGGCAATACACCCTTAGACTCACCCAAGAGGCAGAAGAGCGTCGTAAAACATGGCTTCAAAATGTCAATTAAACAGGAGATAGAAGAAGAAGTAATGGAAAATATTTCCACACAACCAGAAAAACGTATTGCTAATCACTTAGCTGTGAGAGCGATTTGGGTGTCACCTTTATTTCTGGTTATTTCTGCTATTGGATGGGGCTTGGGTGGTGCGATTTCCGCTTTATTAGCTCTTGTACTAGTAGCTTTTAACTTTTTGACAGGAGCGGCGATAATCACACGAACAGTAAAAATCTCACCAAACTTGCTTTACGGATCAGTCCTAGGAGGCTACGTGGTGAGATTAGCTATTTTGACGGGTGTTGTAATGTCAGTCAGAACCTTTGATTGGTTTAAGACTGTTCCTTTTGCCATGACTCTCTTAGTTACACATTTAGGACTACTTGCTACAGAGACACGTCACATATCAGCTTCTTTGGCTTATCCTGATTTGAAGCCAACTAAATCGAAGGAGATTCGCTAACCGTGAATGTTTTTGCATTGGAATTCCCACCTGTAAGTCATCTTTTTGATTGGCCGGACATACTTTTTTCTGGTTCATTATTTGCGGTCAATAAGACGGTGCTTATCTATTTGGCAGCTGTGCTAATTACATCAGCAATTTTTTTGACTGCGGGCAAGCAACGCAATTCTTTAGTGCCGGTTGGTGTGCAACATGTAGCAGAATCCGGAGTTAATTTCGTAGAAGAGTCCGTCGTGATGGAGACTATAGGTCCAGAAGGAAAGAAGTATTTACCCTTTTTGACGACAATGTTCTTCTTTATACTTTTTTCAAACATTTTTGAAGTAGTTCCAGGAATACAATTTCCAGCAAACAGTAGAATGGCTGTCCCTATTACTTTGGCACTCGTTGTTTGGGTCATCTATAACTTTGTTGGTGTTCGTTCTCAGGGAATTGGGGGCTACCTAAAAAATTCCTTGTTCCCACCTGGAGTTCCAAAGGCTCTGTATCTGATTGTTACTCCAATCGAGTTGGTATCAACATTCGTAGTCAGACCTTTTTCTCTGGCTATTCGACTGTGGGCAAACATGGTCGCAGGCCACCTATTGCTGGTTACGTTCGCGATTCTCACACAGACCTTGTGGGATAACGGTTATGTAGGAGCTGCTGCACCATTTGCAATGCTCATATTGATGACAGGTTTCGAGATTTTGGTTTCCGTTTTGCAAGCCTTTATCTTTACAATTCTGACCGCTGTTTATATCGGTGGTTCGATGCACGCAGAACATTAGATCGCCCACTGGATAGTGGAACGAAGACATATAAATTAAAAAATTCCGACCGGACATTCCGGCCGGATCAAAATAGAAAAACAGGAGAGACAAGTGTTGAACATTTTGACGCTAGCTGCAACTGAAGCCGGTGAAATGCTAGAGGGTTTGAAAGCCATCGGCGCCGGCCTTGGCTATGGATTAGCTGCTATTGGACCTGGAGTAGGTATTGGAACTGTGGTTGGTAATGCAATCTCATCCATGGCCCGACAGCCAGAATCTGCAGGCATGGTGCGAACGACGATGTTCTTGGGGATAGCTTTTACTGAAGCTCTTGCCCTCATAGGTTTCGTTGTATTCATTCTGCTTTTGCCGTAGAACCTAGTTATCGAAAGGAAGTCGAATTTATGAGACGACGAGGAACAAAACTCTGCTTTTCGTTGCTTTTGGCAATAACTGGGATGTTGTTTTTCGCAGCACCAGCATCAGCAGCGGGTGCCAGCATTGGAAGTTGTATTGTTGAAAAACTCGAACACATAGCTGAAGAAGGCCACCATGACGATGGCCACGATGATCATGGTGTTGAACATCTCTTTCATTCTCTTCATGCCAAAGATGGCGCAACTGAAGAGGAAAAGAAAAAGGTAAAGAAAAATGAAGACAAACTAGAGAGTTGTCTCGAAGCACCAAGCCCAATAATTCCTGAATTAAGTGAAGTGATTTGGGGTGGCGGAGCTTTCTTGATTTTATTTGTAGTAATGGTCAAGAAGGGCTTTCCGGCAGTTAAAGCAGCAATGGACGCGAGATCAGAAAAAATACGAGACGATTTAGATGCCGCAGAAAAAGCGAAAACGGATGCACAGAGTGTCCATGCTGATTATGAGGCACGTCTAGCAGATGCTAAAAACGAAGCATCACGTTTAATTGATGAAGCAAGAGGTGCAGCTGATCAGGTACGAGCAGATTTGGTGGCGAAAGCAGAAGCTGATATTTCTGAAATGAAATCACGAGCAGCAAATGAGATTGAAGCATCAAGACAGCAAGCAATCGCAGATTTGAGGGCAGAAGTTGCAGGAATTGCGCTTGGCGCTGCGGAAAAAGTTGTTCAAGGAAGTTTGGATGATGATGCTCAGCGAAGGCTCGTAGATCAATATATTGATGAAGTGGCTGGTAGCTAGCAATGGCCGATAACGCAATTGCTGGTTACGCAGATGCTTTGTATGCCGTTGCGGCTGCAGACAACGCTTTGTCTACTGTTGAAGATGAATTATTCAGATTCTCACAAGCGTTGAATTCAGATGAGAACCTTCAAACGACATTGGATGATTCGTCTCTACCAGTTGAGCGCAGGCAACAGATCGTTGAGGATCTTTTAGGGGGATCGGCTTCGCTAACGACAAAGGCATTGGTGTCGATGATCGTAGCTTCAGGTCGTTCTTCCCGTTTTTCGAGCATTGTTGACGCGTTTATCGAACGTAGTGCAGCTTCCAGAAATAAGACGGTTGCGACCGTTAGATCTGCTATTGAGCTAGATGACACACAAAAAGACAGATTAGTTGCAGCCCTAAATGGAGCAACTAATAAAGACGTAGAAATAAAAGTAGTAATTGACCCATCTGTAATAGGTGGTTTGGTTACAGAAATTGGTGATGACATTATTGATGGCAGTGTCCGTCGTCGTTTGAACCAACTTCGAGAGAATTTCCGGTAGGAAAGAAAGCAATCGAGACGAGAGAGAAAAATGACTGAATTGACAATCAGCACCGCTGACATAGCTGCATCAATACAGAAAAACCTAGAGGGTTTTGAACCTGGTTTGGAGCAAAGCCAGGTTGGACGTGTGCTTGAAGTGGGAGACGGTATTGCCAGAGTTTCGGGCTTGCCAGACGCGGCAGTAAATGAACTATTGCAGTTCGAGAGTGGAACTTTTGGATTGGCTCTGAATCTAGATGAGGATTCTATAGGAGCGGTAGTCCTTGGTGAGGTTGATGATATTGAAGAAGGCCAGACAGTTCGTGCTACTGGTGACATTCTTTCTTTGCCTGTTGGGGACGGCCTATTGGGGCGCGTGGTTAACGCTCTTGGTGAACCTATCGACGGGAAAGGACCACTAACGAATACGGAACCAAGGCGGATGGAAATTCAGGCGCCGGGAATTATGGGACGTAAACCTGTGCATGAACCAATGCAGACAGGAATTAAAGCAATAGATTCCCTCGTGCCAATTGGACGTGGTCAGCGAGAACTGATCATTGGAGATAGAAAAACAGGAAAAACAACTATCGCAATTGACACGATCATTAACCAAGCAGGTCAAGGAATGAAATGCGTGTACGTAGCGATCGGTCAGAAAGCGTCGACTGTTGCACAAAATGTCGCTGTTCTTGAATCTCACGGAGCTATGGATTACACGGTGGTGGTGGTAGCACCAGCCTCAGACCCAGCCCCTTTCAAATATCTTGCACCATATGCAGGCTGTGCTATAGGTCAGCACTGGATGGACAATGGTGAACATGCTCTAGCCGTTTATGATGATTTGTCAAAGCAGGCTGAGGAATACCGACAGATGTCTTTGTTGCTTCGTCGACCTCCTGGTAGAGAAGCGTACCCTGGAGATGTTTTCTATTTGCATAGCAGACTTTTAGAGCGTGCTGCGAAGCTAAGTGATGATAAAGGAGCTGGCTCTCTAACAGCATTACCTGTAATTGAAACCAAAGCAGGCGACGTTTCAGCTTTTATTCCAACTAATGTGATTTCCATCACTGACGGTCAGATATTTCTCCAAGATGACCTTTTCAAATCAGGTATAAGACCTGCAATTGATGTAGGAATTTCTGTTTCTCGAGTTGGTTCAGCAGCTCAGGTAAAGGCAATGAAAAACGCTGTAGGAACTCTTAAGTCAGATTTACAGCAGTTCCGTGAATTGGAGTCTTTTGCCGCATTTGGTTCTGATTTGGATGCGGTTTCTCAGGCTCAACTTGATCGTGGATACCGGCTTACTGAGCTTTTAAAACAAGGACTTAATTCACCGTTATTAGTTGAAGAACAAGTTGTTTCAATTTGGGCCGGAACGAGAGGTCATTTAGACAGTATTGAAATAGCAGATGTAGGCAGGTTTGAATCAGAATTACTTGATTGGTTTAGAACGCGACATGCAGCTGTTTTGACTGAAATACGTGAATCTGGAACCGTATCAGATGAAGATGCCTTTGAAGCGGCAATTGCAGCCTTTACAGAGCAGTTTGAAGGTTCAACAAAGCCTGCTGAGGCTACACCTGACGCAGAATTCGCTGATACGGACTCAAACATCGTTGACGCTGATACAACGCTGCCAGAAGAGGATATTTCGGAGGCCTAGTGAAAACTAACTTGCTAAGCCTCAACCAGATGAGTTCTGATGCTCTTGCAGGGAGCTACTAATGGCTGGTGGTAAAGAAAGAGTATTAAGGCGCCGTATAGGCAGTGTTCAAAATACAAAAAAGATCACACGTGCTATGGAACTGATAGCTGCTACTCGAGTTGTAAAAGCTCAGCAGAGAGCCCGTTCAGCTAAGCCTTACGCAGAGCAAATAACTTCAGTAATTGAGAATCTTGCAGCAGGAGGAGCAGAAGTAGATCACCCTTTGTTGCGAAAAGCTGAGAAAGTCAGTTGTGTGGGAGTAGTAGTAATTTCTTCAGACAGAGGTTTGGCAGGACCCTACAATTCTTCAGTAATCAGAGCTGCTGAGAGACAAGTTCAAAATGCACGTTCAGAAGGAGCGGATTATTCTCTGGTTGTTATTGGAAGGAAAGCAAGAGACTATTTTGCTTTTCGTAACTTCAATATTGATTCTTATACAGAGGGTATAAGCGATAATCCTACGTATGAAGATGCTCGTCGAATAGCTGAGACTGTGTCAGAAATGTTTTCTGAAAGAAAAGTAGACAGAGTTGAACTGGTTTATACAGAATTTTTGAGTATAGGTAGTCAAAAAGTAGCTGTTCGTAGATTCCTGCCTCTTGAAGATACTGAAGTGATCGCAAGTGAAGGTGGGGGTGACTCAAATTCAAGTACGGCTTTTGAGTTCGAACCATCCGCCGAATCTGTTTTGGAAGCGTTATTGCCGCGTTATGTAGAGGCTCGACTTTTTGGAGCTTTACTAGAGTCAGCGGCTTCAGAACATGCAAATCGTCAGCGCGCTATGAAGGCTGCGACCGATAATGCAGAAGAGTTAATAATTAAACTTTCTCGCGAAATGAACCAGGCCCGTCAAGATGCGATTACCACCGAGATTATGGAAATCGTAAGTGGAGCGGAGGCTCTTGGTTCTGATAGTGAGAAAGTTACCGAAATGCTGGATCTCGTTGGATCAAGCTCAGAAAATAATAGTTAAGCAATAGGAAGAAATCAGGAAAGATTATGACAACAACTGATCTTAAAGATGGCCGAATAGTAGGAATAGCTGGACCAGTTATCGACGCCGAGTTCCCTCAAGGGGAGTTGCCGGAGATCAACACAGCCCTAGAGTTTGATGTTGCAGTTGATGACAGCAGTGTCACCATTGTTGCAGAGGTGGCTCAACAGATAGGCGAAAGTCGTGTTCGTGCAATCGCCATGAAACCAACTGATGGTCTTACAAGAGGAACTGCCGTTAGGAATACTGGAAGAGGAATAAGCGTTCCAGTAGGCGATGAGACTCTTGGACATGTTTTTAGTGTTACTGGTGATGGATTAGATGATCCAAATGCTGGTTCTGGGTCAGAAAGGTGGGAGATCCACAGGTCTGCACCTTCTTTTGATTCTCTAGAACCGAAAGCACAAATGTTTGAAACAGGAGTAAAGGTAATTGATTTGCTTACTCCCTATTTGCAAGGCGGAAAAATTGGTCTTTTCGGTGGCGCTGGAGTGGGCAAAACGGTACTTATTACAGAAATGATTAACCGCGTTGCCACCAATCACGGTGGAGTGTCTGTTTTTGCAGGTGTAGGTGAAAGAACTCGTGAGGGAACAGATCTCTTGCTTGAAATGGACGAGTCGGGTGTTTTGGAAAAGGCAGCACTAGTGTTTGGTCAGATGGACGAACCGCCCGGAGTTAGACTTCGCGTAGCTCTTTCTGCTTTGACTATGGCTGAGTATTTCCGTGATGAACAAGGTCAAGATGTTCTACTTTTCATAGATAATATTTTTCGATTTGTTCAAGCAGGTTCTGAAGTATCAACTTTGTTGGGAAGAATGCCATCTGCAGTTGGTTACCAGCCAACATTAGCTGATGAGATGGGTGAGCTTCAGGAAAGGATCACCACGACACGTGGTCGGTCGATTACCTCCATGCAGGCGGTGTATGTGCCCGCAGACGACTATACGGATCCAGCTCCCTTTACATCGTTCACACATTTTGACGGGACAACCGAATTAAGTCGAGATATTGCCGCTCTAGGTATATACCCTGCAGTTGATCCTCTTGCGTCAACTTCTACCATCCTCACCCCCGAAGTTGTGGGTCAAAAGCACTATGACACAGCGCGAAGAGTGCAGGAGATACTTCAGCGCTACAAAGAACTCCAAGATATTATTGCAATACTTGGTTTGGACGAGCTTTCTGAAGAAGACAAAATTACTGTTTCTAGAGCGCGTAAGGTTCAAAGGTTCTTGTCACAACCTATGAATGTTGCTGAAGTATTTACAGGTCTCCCCGGTGTCACTGTGCCCGTGGAGGAGACAGTTGATTCATTTGCGGCACTTGTAGATGGTGAACTAGATGACCTGCCTGAGCAGGCTTTTTTGAATGTTGGTGGCGCTGAAGACGCACAACGTAAAGCTCAAGAGTTGGAAGCTTAATACATATGACTTTTCAAGTGGAGTTGGTATCTCCAGAAGATATCTCTTATAGCGGTGAAGCCGAGATGGTCATTGCTCGAACTGTTGAAGGCGGAGATATAGCTTTTCAACCTGGTCATGTTCCATTTATTGGAGTTCTTTCTGTCTGGTCAGTCGAGGTGATAAGGCCGGACGGAGAAAGAGATGTTTTTGCTGTTCACAGAGGCTTTGTACAAGTAGCAGGCACAAAGGTAAGTATTTTGTCAGATGTTTCTGAAACAGCTGACGAGATTGACATTGAAAGAGCTAAAGAAGCCCGTGTCTCAGCTAAGGAGTTAATCCAATCAAACAGTGAAGACCAAGAAGCAATTGCCTCACTCGAAAGGTCTGAAGTAAGACTCCGTGTAGCAGGAGTTGAGGTATAAGTACTAACTCTTACATTTATGCATGTTCTATATCATCTAACCGGTGATGAGTTTTGATTAGACGAACAGTTCCAGATTTAGAGCGCATTACAAGTGATTCTGTGTGTGCTATTCCTGCTGCATAGCGAACGCCTTCAAGAAGGTCTCCATCGGTAATGCCGGTGGCTGCAAAAAAACAGTTATTTCCTGACACCAAGTCATCAAGATCCAAAATTCTCTCTAAATCATAATCCTGCTCTTCAGCGGCTTTTCTTTCTTTCTCATTGCGTGGCCATAACCTGCCTTGAAGTGCACCACCCATACATTTTAAAGCTGCAGCAGAAATAACTCCCTCAGGGGTACCCCCTATACCGAAGAGAACATCTGCTCCAGATTCAGGCCATGCGGTAGAAATTGCACCAGCAACATCTCCATCAGAAATCAAACGTATTCTTGCACCGGCCTCACGGACTTCAGCAATTAGCTCTGAGTGTCTATCTCGATCCAGGATTACAGCGGTAAGGTCTCTGACGGTTTTATTTTTTGCTTCTGCAATATTTTGAAGGTTCTCAGTTGGCGATTTTGCTAAGTCAATGGCATCTGCACATCCAGGTCCAACGGCAATTTTCTCCATATATACGCAAGGTCCAGGATCAAACATCGTTCCCTTGTCGCTAACGGCTATGACTGATATTGCGTTTGCTCTCCCTAGGGCTGTAAGGGTCGTTCCATCAATTGGGTCAACAGCAATATCTGTTGCAGGGTCATTTCCATTTCCACAGTGTTCACCGTTGAATAGCATTGGAGCTTCATCTTTTTCACCCTCTCCTATTACAACTACTCCATCCATGTTGACGGTATCTAACACTCGACGCATAGCATTTACCGCTTCACCGTCAGCTCCTTCTTTATCTCCTCTTCCCATCCATCTAGATGCAGCCATTGCAGCGGCCTCGGTCACTCTCACAAGTTCAAGGGCGAGGTTTCTATCTGGTGTCTGAACTTTCTTACTCATTAGATGCGACGTTAGCGTCTTATGGAAGTTCTTGTGCATTTCGCATAAAGGATTATTCTCTGTTTAGCTTTTTAGAAGGCAAAGATGCCAGTATAAGAGAATGAAATGGTCGAAGAGGCAAGGTAAAGGTGAACCAATTGACCGTTCTTTAGAACCGGAGGGAAAAGATCAGCTAGAAGAAACTGCAGCTGCTGAAATCGAGTATGAACTGCATGAGTGGGCAGGAGAAACTCGATTGGTTCTTGATCAGTTGCTACTTCTTAAAGAAGTTCCTCATGTTTGGCAGGGAGCTACCTTGGTGGTTCGTGAAGAAGATGAGGAATTAGTGGATCAATTAATTGAAGAAGCTGAAACAACTTCTCTACCCACACTTGCACCAGAAGTCGAAAAAATTGAATATGACACATCAGGATGGTCAGACTCTGAGCAGACCTCCTTTAGCGCTCTACTAGTACGTCTTGGCATCCCCCATGAATTTATTTTAGGAGGTGGACTTTTAGTTGAAGAATCTGATGAAGAAGCGGTTGAAACAGCACTTGATGCATTCCAAGTAGTAAATGATGAACGTCCGGACCTTGAGGGGTTAGATGCCAATTCACTTTTAACTGAAGTTTTTGTCGCATGTGATCGGCTGAGGCGTGATTATCGAGATGATATTGGGGTGGGAGAGTTGCTACGTTTAACTCCAGTTCTAGTTGAGCACAGGCCTCCTTTTGGAATCGAAGCAAATCAGTGGGATGACATTGGCAATAGATCCGCTGAATTAGTTGCTTTGTTGTCGGAAGGATCTGCTGATGAAGAAGAAATTCGATTACAAGCAGGTGGATTATCTGAAGTCTTGCGAATTTTGATCTGAAATAGAAATTAACAATTTAGTTAACTAAAGCTTTCCAAAGGGAGCGATAGTTAGGCCAAATACGACTAGAGGTAATGTAACCATCTTCTAAAAGTGCCTTGTTCAGAATGGGAAGATTTTTAGAAGGAACCAGCATGTCCACATGATGGGCTAGGTGGTAGCCGACATTGAAAGGCGTTATAAAAAAAGCTGCCATACGACTTTGTTTCACGTAGTGAGTAGTTTCACGTCTATCTGAAGATTGGGTCATTCCTCCATGCTCGCTAATCGCTCTGATCCTATTTAAGAGTTGATAAACACATGCCCACGGAAGCAGCCAAAGAAATAGATACATTGTCAGGCTGCAAAAAAGCCAGAATAAAATCGCGATACTAATTTGTCCAAAGAGAAAAGAAATCGTTAAACGTAAACGTCTAGCTTTCTTAAGTTGTTTAAATCTTGGTTTGATAATTCTCAAGGCAGATATACCACTTACATCCCGAAGTAACTTCCTGATCATTGAACTTTTAGAGATTGGATAGAAACTGTAAAGAATAAAGTCTGGTTCCTCGGGGCCGAATTCATTCCTATGATGTTTTATGTGACCTATTCGATACCCATGGCTTCCTGAACCAAAAGTAAGCCATCCTATTAGACGGATACCAATAAAGTCATTAAATTTTCGATTAGAAAAAAGTAGCCTATGCGCAGCTTCGTGGTGAAAAATAAAAAGACGATTTTGTGCTAAAGCCATTCCCACTATCGCAATTATCCAAGTTAGAGGATGACTAAAACTGACTACTAGCCAAACAATCAAAGGCGGAAAACTCAAACCCAGCGTTACTGACAAAAAATTTCTGAAATTGGGTATCTTTCGCAAGGAATCCCGAAAAGCACCTTTTGGTTTTCCATTTGGATGAAGGCGACTGCTACCAGCAAATTCTTCTGCCGGTATGACCATCTTTCCAGTCATTGAAACAAGCATTTCGGCGTGAGACTGATTTTCTTGCATAAAAAATATTAGCTCCTTACGGCTACGACATTCCACCGACTAGCTTGAAATCAATATACGATCGGCGAATGCCCAGACCTTCGGGAATAATGCTGACTCATGGTGCAGGAAGTGATCGAAATCATCAAAGCTTGGTAGCTATCAAAAAAAAGATGGCTCCATTACCTGTAGAAAGAATGAATTTCCCATATGTAGAACAAGGGCGAAAATTTCCTCCTGACCGTGCTCCGAGATTGATTGAATCAATAGCTGAAGCTTCCAACAAAATGGCAGAAAAATATGGATTAAACGCAGGCAACCTCCTTCTCGGAGGTAGAAGTATGGGTGGTCGAATGTGTTCAATGGCTGTCGCAGAAGGGCTTCCCGCTATAGGGCTGATTCTTATCAGCTATCCGTTGCATCCCCCAAAAGAGCCAGAAAAACTTAGAACAGGTCATTTTGGCAAAATTGAAGTTCCGTGTTTATTTATCTCTGGTGAAAAGGATCCATTTGGTTCCAAGTCAGAGTTTCAAAAACATGTTAAAAAAATCCGCGGTCCGGTAACAACTAAGTGGTTTGAAGGAGCAGATCACGGATTAAAAGGTTTAGAGGAATCGATCAGTGATCAAATAAAGTCTTGGGTGGCTTCTTTTAATTGAATTCAGTCGCCATCATTTTCAGGTCTTACATCTCCCGGGTTGAGATCTTCTAGTTCGATTTTCGCAGTTTCAGGAAATTTAAGCATCACTAATACTGCAGCAAAAACTGGGCCAACAGCTGTAATAGAAAAAGCATGACCGTAGCTATTGAAAAAGTCAGTCATCGAACCTACAAGCAGAAGACCGGTTGCACTTCCCAATACACTAAATGCGACAATGACACCATTAGATCTAGCCCTTCGGTTTGTTGAGAAAAGTTCCGGCCCATATACGCCTAACGCAACTGTAAGGGAACCTAGTACAGCTCCGAATAAATGACTGGTCCACATTAAAATCCCGGAAAAGTAGTAACTGAGAACAATAAAAAGTGTTCCGCCCAAAAGGCCTGATGTAGCGATTTTCTTTCTTCCGTGGGTATCCGCAAAACGCCCAGCTAAAAATATAGCGATCCCCGCTGGGGTTGAAGTTAGAAGCCAATAAGCAGTGATTCCCGAAGCGGAATATCCTCTGTATTCTCTCAGAAAATCATTTTGAAACTGTGATGCAGGTGCAGCAAAAATTAAAAGGAGAAAACCTACAGAAGCCAGTAAGAAAAGACGTCTATTAACGAAAGGTTCATTTTCATCCGACGATTTAGATGGGTTTTTTGGGAGGGTTTTTGAGTTGGCCTGGTAACGCAGTGATTCCGGAAGGTTTTTAGTGACTTTAATCAATGGCAGCAAAAAGAGTAGTGGAACCAGGTACACAATTCTCCAACCTTTTTCGTTCAAGTCAGCAATAGGCAATACCCATACTGAGATACCTGCACCCAAGGCTGCGGATAATGAAAGCATGCTAACCCCATAAGCTCTCGATCCTTTTGGTAACTCCTCAGCAGCAATTACCCCTATTAAAATTCCCATTCCTGTGGTCAAGCCGCGAGCAATTAATTGTGTGCTTCCAAGAAACCAAAGTCCAGATGAAAAAGAACCTAAAGCTGTAGTGATGATCGAAAGTACGAGTGCAAGCAAAAGTACGTTACGACGCCCTTTCTTGTCTGCAATTACAAGAACCCCTAGAGACAGCAGGACACCTACGCGAACAACCGCAAGCGTGATTCCTTGTGCAGAAGAGCTGTGGTCAAATTCATCGGCCGCAAAGGTTATTGTTTGAGTTATTACAGAGCCCAGATAACCGTCAATTACTTGAACACAGGCGAGTATTCCTAAAACTTTAGCGGAACGTTCATTTAGACGATCTGGAGGTGCCCACCATGGTTTCGATCTCTTGGGTAGTGACTTTCCGACCAAAAATGAAAAAAAGACTCCCCAAAATGGAATCGAAAGCCGCCATGAGAAAGTTTCATGAACGTGGTTAACTTCTTTGGATTCAGAATTTACACTGATTGTTCTTTCGTATTTTGAAAAGGGACCGTGTAGCAATTCATATCTATCTTCGCCAACAGGCCTTTCAGCTACCAGATCGTTGCGAGGTTCTCTTAATGCTGCTAATTCTTTGTCATTAAGAGTTCTAGTTATTGTTAGCTGTTTGTCTCGCTTAAACACGCTTTCCCAATTTCCGTTATTTTAATTTAATCTTTTTGCTTGAATAATTGCATCTGAATGCAAACTTCGCTGACAGCGAAGCATACTTAAATCGTGACAAGTAATTCTTTTTCTTCTGAATTTGGAACATCTTCTTCACATTTTGAGGAAGATCAGGTGATTCGTATTCAGCAATCATCAGGTTTGTCGGGGAATGTAAGAGTTTCCGGAGCAAAGAATTCGGTACTGAAAATTATGGCTGCTTCGCTTTTGGCACCTGGAAAGTATGTAATAAATAATGTTCCACATATTGCAGATGTCCGTTTGATGTCAGATTTGCTTGAAACAATGGGGGCTTCAATCACACACCAAAACGATGTGATGATAATAGAAATACCTGAAGAGATGCATCCAGTAGCCCCCTATGAATTAGTCGAGAGAATGAGAGCCTCGATAGTAGTTTTGGGACCTCTATTGGCACGATTTAAAAAAGCAAAAGTATCAGTACCAGGTGGAGATGATTTTGGACACAGGCCTATAGATATGCATTTGAAAGGCTTGGAGGAGCTAGGGGTTACTTTCAGCAGTAGTCATGGATACATAGAAGGTGTTGCTGAAAAACTAGTTGGAGGAAAAGTATTACTTAGCTTTCCCAGTGTTGGTGCTACTGAAAATTTGCTTATGGCAGCGGTCTTGGCAGAAGGGGCGACACTTATAGAAAACGCTGCGCGTGAACCTGAAATAGTTGACCTTGTAGATTTTCTAAACAGTATGGGGGCGCAAATTACTGGAGAAGGAACTTCAACTCTTCAAATTCAAGGAGTCGATCATTTAGAACCAGTCGAACATACTGTCATTCCAGATCGAATTGAAGCAGCTACTTACATCTCAGCTTTAGGAATGACAGGAGGTCATATTGTCATAGAAGAAGCTCGGTTAGACCATATGGAAATGCTCACTGAAAAATTAAAAGAGATGGGAATAGAGATTGAACAAGTTGATTCAGGAATTAGTGTGACTGTTTCCCAAAGGCTCCAATCGATTGATTTGGCAACATTGCCATATCCGGGAGTTGCTACTGACTACAAACCTTTTTTAGTTACATTGCTTTCAATTTCGGATGGAGTAGGAATCGTTACTGAAAATATTTTTGCTGGAAGATTTCGTTATGTTGATGAACTGATCAGGATGGGTGCAGATATACGTGCTGAGGGTCATCATGCTGTTGTGCGAGGAGTTGAAAGACTTTCAGGGGCGCCTGTTAGAGCTCCCGATATACGAGCGGGGGCTGCTTTAGTCTTGGCTGGATTAGCAGCAGAAGGAGAAACTTTAGTTGGGTCGGCTAGTCATATAGAGCGCGGTTATCAGGATTTAGTAGGGAACTTACATTCTTTGGGCGCAGAGATTGAATTCCTCAATTATCAGGAGAAATAGAATCGTTTTCCGTTGTTAAATCTGATCCATCATCGTGTTTCATTTTTTCCGCTTTCCGATTGGCTCCCCAAAGCAGCCAGGCAATTAAACCCAGAGGAGCCACGACAAGTAGAATTTCATCCCATCCACCTTGGTGTGCTACCACATGATGTAAAAATTTCATCTTTTAAGAATATTGTCAATCTTACAGAAGTGGGTGTAGTCGGCCGATAGTCATGCGAAACTGTATATATGGCAGATGATTCAGAAAAAGATTCAGATAGAAGATTAGAAACTCTTGTAAAAGATGTAATCGAAATTATACGACCTGCCCTTCAAGCAGATGAAGGTGATGTAGTTCTACATGGTGTGAATGAAAAAACTGGAGAAGTGACTGTTGAATTAATTGGAGCTTGCATAACTTGTGATTCATCAGACCAGACGATTAAAGCAGGAATAGAGAGAGTGTTAAAAGAAAGGGTTCCTGAGGTTACTTCTGTCCTCAATATAGGTGAAGCTTCAGCAGAAGAAGGAACAGCAGTAACTCTTTAGGAATTAGATGACCAGTAAATTTTGTTATTGGCATTCAGACCGATATGCCGGAGTCACTTGTCAGCGTTGTGATCGTAGAATCTGCGCGGAATGCATGCATACGGCTTCCGTCGGCTTTCACTGTCCAGCATGCGTAGCACCACAGAGTATCCACTCGCGAAGACAACGAACTTCTTTCTCGCGTCCCAGCAGGAGATTTGGAAATATTTCAGAACAGTCATTGACTACCAGGTCACTTATATCAGTAAATCTTATGGCGTTTTTACTAACTCTTTTAAAAGGAGGATCGTTAGGTGTAGGCGGTGGAGATATAACGCGCGATTTCGCGTTGGTCGGATGCGCTCGAGTTTTTGTTTTTTCTGGTGAGTGCATCGATGGAGTTGCAGGCGGTGAATGGTGGAGGATGATTACAGGAGGCTTTCTTCATGCAGGTGTAATCCATTTGGCATTTAATATGTTTCTCTTGTGGATGCTAGGGAGTCAGCTAGAGAGGCTTTTAGGAGTGACGAGCTATTTGCTTTTGTACTTTGGCTCGTTACTGTCGGGTGTGTTGGGAGTGATGTTGTTAGATCCCAAGGTGTTAACTGTTGGTGCTTCAGGGGCAGTTTTTGGATTGATGGGTGCCACTGTTGTCTACCAGTTGCGTCGGGGTTTAAGCCCTTGGTCAAACGGAATAGGAAGTCTGCTAGTTATAAATTTAATTTTCACATTCGCTAGACCTAATATCTCGGTTGGAGGACATATAGGTGGTCTACTGGGCGGGTTGCTTCTTGGATGGCTGATCGACGAGATGCATACAAGGGATCTACCGACATATGTAAAACGTTTCGTTCCTTTGGTGATAGCAATTACTTTTGGGATTGTGTCTATTTGGGCGTCACGTTATTGGTATAACCCCATACTGGGATGAATATGGCATCTAGGGGTTTTCAACCAGTTGTTTTAATTTGTATAGATTTTTTTGCCAAATTCTTTTTAAGACGGGTTTCGCAAAGTAACCGGTGATTTTTCCACCCAAATAAAAAGGGAAATCAAGGTTCTCCTCCCATTTGAAAAGAGTTTTTAAATCTGGAGTTTCCTCCAGTTTGAATTTACCTTTTCCTGCGACGAGACCGTTATGGCTGATGGCCATCAATTCATTTGGGATCCATTCAGTTATTTGCATTTTGTCGGTTGTTCTAAGCGGTCCAACAGTTGTTTCACAGTTAAAGATTGTCCCTACTCCTTCAGTCTGCTCAGAGGTAAAACTAATTTCCGAAGCATCTGACATCCAGTTGACATGGGTTTGAATATCTGAAATATCGTCCCAAACCTGTGTAACAGGAGCATTTATTTCAATTTCTAGTTTTATATGAACCATTCTTAATTATGCCGATTTTTTGCGTGTAAAGCAGTTCCCTTTAACCTAAGAGAATGGATATTTATCTTGACCATGCTGCTAGTACACCAGTACGAGAAGAAGTTATCCAAGCAATGCTGCCATGGCTTTCGAACCACCCAGGCAACCCTTCTGGCTCCCATCGGTTAGCACGTGAAGCAAGGCGAGCTATAGATGACGCGAGAGACAATGTGGCTGCTTTATTGGATGCAGAACCTGGCGATGTTATTTTTACTAGTGGAGGAACTGAGTCAGACAATTTGGCAATAGATGGAGTTCTAGGTGCCAAAGGAGGACGGGCTATATGCTCTGCGGTTGAACATCCAGCAGTTCTGGAACCAGTTAGAGACTCTGGAGGAATAATCGCCCCTACAGATGCAACTGGAAGGATAGATTTCGAAAATTTATCTTTCCTTTTGGATTCAATCGCTGATATTTCTTTGGTCTCGATAATGATGGTAAATAATGAGACAGGAGTCATTAATGACATTGACATGATTGCTGATCTGATAACAGAAAAATCTCCTGAAAGCTTTATTCATACAGATGCAGTTCAAGCAACTTCTTGGTTGGATGTTGCCGAATTATCGAAAAAAGCACATTTAATTAGCCTTACCGGGCACAAGTTCGGAGGACCCAAAGGGGCCGGAGCTCTAGTTTTGAGAGATGGCGTAAATTTGTCACCCGTGATTCGTGGAGGAGGGCAAGAGAGAGAAAGACGAAGTGGAACTCAAAACGTTCCAGCGATAGTAGGTCTTGGCGAAGCAGCACGTTTAATAAAGGATGAACGTTCAGTTGTTCATAAGAGAGTAACTATGTTGAGGGATAAACTGGAAAATGGATTGATAGAAAATGTAAGTGATACAAGTCGAACGGTCCCAGATGGAACGCCAAGAACACCTGGGATTGCCCATATCTGTTTTAAAGACATAGAAAACGAATCTCTGTTATTTCTTCTTGAAAACAAAGGGATATACGCCAGCGCAGCTTCATCTTGTGCAAGCGGAGCTCAGGAACCATCTCATGTTTTAGAAGCAATGGGGATAGATGTGAAAGTAGCAGAAGGTTCAATTAGATTTTCGTTGGGTATTGCTACAACCGATAAGGAAATAGAATGTGCACTGGAGATCGTTCCTAAGGCTGTTGAAAAATTGAGGGAGTTCAGTTAATGGCACGAGTCATGGTTGCTATGTCGGGAGGAGTGGACTCATCAGTTGCAGCTGCTCTCGCTTGTGAGTCGAACAATGAGGTAGTTGGGGTAACTCTTAGACTATGGGGAGGAGAGTCAGACTCAGGTTGTTGTTCCGTTTCAGATGTCGATGATGCAAGAAGAGCTGCCAATGCACTAGGTATTGAACACCACGTATTCAATTTAGGAGACGATTTTGACAAGCATGTAGTCGGTCCCTATGTAGAGGCCCATTCTGCGGGATTGACACCTAACCCGTGTATTGAATGCAACAGACATATTAAATTTGATCGCCTGCTAAATCGAGCAAAATCGCTTGGTTTCGACAAAATTGTTACTGGTCACCACGCTCGAATAACCACAAGGGAAGATGGAACATCACGGATTGCTAGAGCTAAAGATGCAGCGAAAGACCAGTCCTATGTTCTTTATATGTTGAATCAAGATCAGATTTCATCTCTTCACCTACCCGTGGGGGAAATGACTAAAGATCAGGTAAGGGAAAAGGCAAATAGTCTGGGGCTCAGAGTTGCTACAAAACCCGACAGTCAAGATGTTTGTTTTATCACACGCGAAAAAGGAAGAGCTGATTTTTTAGCTAAGAGGATTCCATTAACTCCAGGCAGAGTAATCGATGAAAACGGCTCTGAAGTGGGTCAAGTGGAGGCTATTGAACTGGTTACCGTTGGGCAGAGAAAAGGAATGCTTTTAGCTGGTGGCAAAGGGCCAAGATATGCGACCAGCGTTGACATTGAAACAGCCACTGTAACTGTAGGAACATCAGAACAACTTTTAGTGAAAGTAACTGAATTCAGAGACTCTGTGTGGTCTGCAAAACAGATAAATGGGGAATTTCTCGTTCAAACAAGCGCACATGGAAAACCTGAAACAGCCAGTGTGCAAGGTGGTTCACTTACATGGAAAGAACCTCATCAGAAGGTAGCTTCCGGTCAAAGCGTTGTTTTTTATGAGGAAGATCAAGTTGTAGGTGGGGCAATCGCTATCTGATTAAATTCGTAAATTTCGTTTTTCAGCTTCTGCAAGTAGAACATTTGGTCTAACAGGGGTGATCAGAAAGTTTTCAACAATTGAGCTTTCATTAACATTTCGCATGGTTCCTTTTTTAAGCATCATTGAAAGAGGAGTTGAACATCTTATTTCTAATGGTAAGCCAAAAGAGCCCTGACTAAGGTCTAGCGCATCGGTTCCGATCACTGCAGGAGAAAAATTCTCGAGTTGGTTTCTGGTTATGAGAGTGGGATCCCCAACCGCTAAATGGTCATGTAGGACTATTCCGGCAGGTACAAGAATTATCCAACGTTTCCCTAGTTGGTATATGGCATTAGATGCAATCACTGAAATTGGCAAACCAATCAGGGAAAGCAAAATGCCGAGTAAAAAATTCTTGTTTAAAAGAAGAACAGGCCCCAAAGATAAACCTGCCAAAGTGGCAATCCAAGCCAACGGGCCAAATATCAATGCAACAGGTCCTGGTGCTCTAAGAAGAAATCTTCGTTCATCACCGTAAGAAGCGCCGTCTGAAAATCTGTCCCCCAAAGGCGCTGATAGAGCGATTAAGGCTGCCAAACCACTGGCTGCAAGGCCAATTATCCCTGAGGTTGATTCACCAGCTTCTAAAGAACTCCAAATGCTGAGTCCAGCAGTAGCAGGTATACCGATTCTCACTATTGCCAGAGAAATAGGAGCTGTAATCAAAGTCGCCAGAAATATCAAAACCCAAAAGCTCCAAAGACCGATCGAAACAGTTGTCCTTAGAAGTGATTCGAAATCATGCAAGCTTTTTTGTAGAGACGGTCCGCAGAGCAAAGGTATGAGAAGCCAAATTGCACGCAAAATACCTAAAGAAAGAGACTCGCTACGCCTTCCAAAGGTTTTATCTGACAAAAGTTCCACAAAGAGCAGACTAGAGGGTTTCTTGACCGTCACGAACTAATCGTGGCTCAGCGGTATTATCGAATTGTGAGTAAAGGTGGTTTTTCGGATACTGATAGTGAAAAAGAAGTTTCCTTGCGTTTGGAAAAGCTTGGTGAATTAATCAGATATCACAATGATTTATACCACGTTCAAGGCGTGCCTGAAATACCCGATTCAGATTTTGATTCTTTGTGGCACGAGCTAATTGCCCTAGAAGAAAAGTACCCAAACTTAGTCAAATCAGATTCACCTAGCACAAACGTTGGGGGTCGAAGTAATACGCCTTTTGCTGAAGTTGAACATCGTTTACCTATGCAATCTTTGGACAATGCATTCGACATCGAACAGCTTCACTCCTGGGCTGACAAGATAGAGAGACGTTTGGATGGGAATCAAAAAATTTCAAGTTGGGTATGTGAATTAAAATTTGATGGATTAGCCGTCTCTATACGTTATGAGAAAGGTCAATTAGTACAAGCTGCTACTCGTGGAGATGGAGTTATTGGTGAAGATGTCACAGATAATGTATTAACGATTTCAGACGTACCTAAGAGCCTAAGAAATGAATTTCCTGAGATTTTAGAAGTTCGCGGTGAGGTTTACCTGGGTATAGAAGCATTTAATTCCCTTAATCGTTCAAGGGAATCTTCAAATGAGCCCATCTTCGCAAATCCGCGCAATACAGCTGCCGGTTCGTTAAGGCAAAAAGACTCGACTGTTACTGCTTCTCGAAACCTTTCGTTTTGGGCCTACCAAATCGGAGAGATAAAAGATGCGTCATTGGAAAATGGTCATTATGAAACTATGCAGTGGTTAAGGAAGCTAGGTCTTCCTATTAATGAACATGCTAGAAGATTTACTGATTTTCAAGATGTGGTCTCATATATAGAAAGTATTGAAGGGATGCGTCATGACCTTGACTACGAAATAGATGGTGTTGTCGTCAAAGTAGATGATTTGGTCATACAGCAAGAACTGGGTTCTACAGCTAGAGCTCCACGTTGGGCAATCGCCTACAAACTTCCTCCTGAAGAAAGGACAACGCGACTTATCGATATCGAAGTTTCAATTGGTCCCGGAGGCCAGGCTACTCCTTTTGCTAAATTAGAACCTGTTTTTGTGGGGGGCTCGACAATAGGTACAGCAACTCTTCACAATGCTGATCAAGTTATCGAGAAAGATGTTAGACCAGGAGATTTGGTAGTAGTTAGAAAAGCAGGCGATGTTATTCCTGAAGTTCTGCGACCGGTGTTAAGTGAGAGGCCGAAAAACTCGCGCCCATGGAAGTTTCCGAGTTCTTGTCCTGCTTGCAAAACTCACTTAGAAAGAAGAGAAGGCGAGGCTGCTACTTTTTGTAATAATTATGAGTGCCCTCGACAAATTCGTGGACGAATAGAACATTTTGTATCCAGAGGCGCTATGGATATCGAGGGTTTCGGCGAACAAAGAGTTGATTTGTTTGTCTCAGAAGGTCTTATAAGAGATGTCTCTGACATATTTCGAATTGATTTTGACCGCATTTCAACAATGGAGGGTTTCGGCGAATTGTCTGTTACTAATCTCAAGAACGCAATTGAAGAGGCACGTTCAAGGGATTTGGGGCGTTTGTTGTTCGCTTTAAGAATTCCGCATGTGGGTATCACGATAGCTAATCTGATAGCTGAAAATTTTTCAGATATTGAAGAATTGAAGAAAGCAAAAATACACGATTTGGAGATTATTGATGGTCTGGGTCCGAAAATAGCTTCGAGTGTTTTTGAATGGTTTATGAATGATAGAAATATTTCTTTAATATCGAGTTTGCAAAATTTAGGAGTGAATCCTAGATCTGAGTTAAAGCAGATGGCGGAAAGCGAAATGACTCTTAAAGGTATGACGATTGTCGTAACCGGAAAGTTGAAAGATTTCAGTCGAGAAGAGGCGCGCAGAATAATAAAAGATAGAGGGGGCAACTCACCTGCGAGTGTTTCAGCTAAAACCACTTATTTACTTGCGGGTGAAGGCGGAGGTTCAAAGTTGGATCAAGCAGAAAAATTTGGCGTCTCAGTGATTGATGAGTCAGTTTTTAGCCATTTAATTGAAAATGGTGAATTGCCGGAGTGAATCTTCAACCTATAACTCTAAAACACCAAGTTAGATTCGATCGACGACTTGGTGTTTGGACATCCCAGTAGACAACAGACGCGCAAATGTTTCCAGCTGGTAATCGTTCTATCGCTTTTCCACCCTCTGGTCTAAATACCACTGAATTTAAAGCAGGTTCAACTTTTTGTTGGTCAAGTGGGATCTGTGTATCTCCAATACTGATGATTTCACCTTTCCAAGTTGGTGAAAAAATTACTCCTACGTTTGTTTGAGCTATTACTTCATCGCCACGTGCAGGAATTAGTTCGATTATTCCTGGATTTGAGGTCAAGACAACGTCACTGTCATCTCCATCGGTAATTAGGGCAGCTACTACTAGTACACCTATCCCTAAAGCTAGAAGAGAACAGATAATAATTGAGTTGCGGTGCGTCACATGTAAAGGCTACCTAGAGGTAACCTTTACATGTGACAGAAAAACGAAGAGATAGTGGAACTTTTGGTAGAGGAAGTTCCTGGAGCCCCCAAAACTTATCTGGACAAACTTTTGGAGGACGTTACAGGCTTGACAATATTGTAGGAACAGGTGGGTCAGGGTCTGTTTATCAGGCAGTTGACTTGAGTCTCAACCGCCAAGTGGCCGTAAAAGTTTTGCATACCAAACTTGCCCAATATCCAGGGTTTGTTGAGCGATTTAAGACAGAAGCGAAAATCGCCGCCTCTTTGACAAGCTCTCATACAGTAAGGGTGTTTGATTGGGGGGTAGATAAACAGGCGTTTATAGTCACTGAGTATTTGGGTGGAGGAAGCCTCAGAAGTATTTTGGATAGTGGCAGGACACTTAGCCCTTCTCAGATATTGCAGATCACACTCGAATGTTGCCGTGCTCTCGAACATGCTCATGGGCAGGGAATAATCCACCGTGATCTCAAACCTGCTAATTTACTGTTCGGTCAAGATGGACACTTGAGAGTTGCAGATTTTGGATTAGCTGCTGCACTGTCTGACGCTACTCAGGCAGAAATTTCTAATTCCGGTCCTCAATTAGATGAGCTGGGTGGTTTGCGTGGGTACGTGGGCACTGCTAGATATGCTTCCCCCGAACAAGCGAGCGGACTGCCTCTCGGAGTTAAATCTGATATTTATTCTTTAGCTTTATGCATGGTTGAAGCAAGTACAGGTCATCTTCCTTTTGTGGAGAACACAGTTATTGGCACTCTGAGAGCACGAGAAGGTAGAGATGTTCCTGTTCCCGAGAGTCTAGAGGTTTTAGCTCCAATAGTAAGTAGAGCCGGTTCTGCCAGTTCAGAAGAAAGGCCTACAGCAGGACAGTTAGGAGCGATGTTGCTTGATGTCGCGAGCAGAATGTCTCGTCCAGAACCACTACCTTTTGTAGGTCCCGGAGAAATTGGTGCAGCACCTCTTTCTGGAGAAGTTCCTCTAGTACCTCCAACTGTTTCTTCTCCGCCTGATCCTCCCACGATGCCAATAGAAACGGTTTCGGCTGAAACTCATACGCAGTCATTGGACACGAAGAACTCCTCTAGACGTCGTTGGGTGAATCTAGTTTTGGGAGGATTGCTAGTAGTAGCTATCACCGTTTTTGGAGCATTTTTGTGGGAGTTGACTAAAACAGAAACCAGGACACTACCTCAATTGGTCGGTTCTTCAGGGGAAAGTGCAAAAGAATTGGTTGTTGCTTTGGGTTGGAACGTAGAAACCCGTGATGACCGTCGCGACAATACTGTTCAAGGGGAAGTCCTAGCGACTGAACCGGTAGGAGGCACTGAATTAGAAGAAGATGAGACAGTGGTCCTAGTAATTTCTCTTGGTCCAGAACGTGTTCAAATACCTACTGATTTAGTTGGCAAGAGTCTTCCAGGTGCAGAAAGATTGATCGAATCAGTGGGCTTGATAGTTGGTGAAATCTCATATGCGTACAGTGAAACTATCGAGGCTGGAATGATTATTGAAGTTTTAGCGCCCATGGTTGAACTCCCGCAAGGAGCCGGCGTTGATCTACTTGTATCAGATGGAAGAGTTCCAGTTCTGATTCCTGTTGGCCTTGAGGGTCGTGAAATTTCTGAAGCTGAAGCCGCACTTGAAACTCTTGGGCTGCTATCACGTCGTATCGGTGTAAGAGACGAATTTGTTCCAAAAGGATATGTAGTCTCTTTAGAACCACCTCCACAAACTTCAGTTCGTGGAGGCTCAGAAGTCGAAATACTCGTTTCAACTGGTCCTGAGCCGCGACCAATTCCTGATGTGCTCGGACTTTCTGTAGATGCAGCTGAATCTAGATTAGCGGCAGCAGGATTTCGTTCTATCTCTGTCAACGGACCTTCCGGTGGCTTAATCACAAGACAAGAACCACCTGGAACTGCTTTAGGTTTACCTGAGACTCCTATTGAATTAATAAGTGGATAATGGTCTTGTTTGCCAATATCTCCTCTACCATCTGAACTGTGGTTGAAAGAATTTCGCGAGAAGAAGTCGCTCATGTGGCGCGGTTAGCTCAACTTTCGTTGAGTGAAGAAGAGTTGGATTCCTTTACCTTACAATTGTCTGCAGTTCTAGATCATGCAGCTGATTTAGAGGCATTGAATGTAGATGATGTTGAACCAAGTTCACACCCTATTCCATTAAAGAATGTACTGCGTCCTGATGAACCAACAGAAAACTTCGATATTGAAGAAGTATTTCAGATGGCTCCCGAGATAGAAGAGAATCAGTTCCGTGTTCCACCAATTTTGGGAGAATCCCAATGAGAGCTGTAGAAATAGCTAAACAAGTTTCCTCAGGTGAAATCAGCGCAAGATCAGTTCTTGAACAACATTTTGAGACCATAAACAATCTGGAAACCCAAGTGAATGCATTCAACATCGTCACCATCGAGGAAGCTTTGAAAGAAGCCGACGAAATAGATTCAAAAATTGCATCAGGAGAAAAACTGGGACCCCTCGCAGGTGTGCCAATTGCAGTGAAAGACAATATTTGCACCCGAGGTCTTGAAACAACATGCAGTTCAAAAATACTTGAAGGTTGGAAACCACCCTATAACGCCACAGTCATAGACAAATTAAAACAAGCAGACGCCATTTTAATTGGGAAAACTAACTGTGATGAATTTGCGATGGGATCGTCCACAGAGAACTCAGCTTTTGGTCCAACAAGAAATCCTCACAACCTGGAACTTGTTCCAGGAGGTTCATCTGGCGGTTCTGCAGCAGCGGTAGCAGCAGGGTTTTCACCTCTAGCGCTAGGCAGTGATACAGGAGGATCCATAAGACAACCAGCTGCTCTTTGTGGTGTCGTAGGTGTAAAGCCAACCTACGGAAGAGTTTCTCGGTATGGACTTGTTGCTTTTGCATCCAGCCTTGATCAGATAGGTCCTTTCGCCAACACAGTTTCCGATGCTGCTTTAAGTCTTGAAATAATAAGCGGTTACGACCCAAGAGATTCCACTTCAATTTCTGAGGACTCACCTGACATTTTAGGAGTCTTAAATGAGGGAATTGAAGGCATGCGAATAGGTGTTATCGAAGAACTTTCAGGAAAAGGTTTGGATGGGATTTCGACTGACGTGCTATCAAGAGTTGAAGAAGCAACAAAAGTTTTCTCAAAAGCAGGAGCAATTGTTGAGTCAGCCTCTGTTCCTGCTTCAACTTATGGTCTGTCCGCTTATTATGTGATCGCACCTGCAGAGGCTTCATCGAATCTTGCAAGGTATGACGGAATACGTTTTGGTCCAAGAACAGAAGCAGCTACCACAGCGGAAACAATGACGGCCACTCGTACAAAAGGCTTTGGAGACGAAGTGAAACGTCGAATAATGCTTGGCACCTATGCACTCTCAGCTGGATATTACGACGCTTATTACGGTAAATCTCAGAAGGTCCGAACATTAATTATGAATGATTTCGCGGAAGCTTATGAGAAATTTGACATTCTCATAAGCCCAACCGCACCCACCACAGCTTTTCCGTTAGGTGAGAAAACTACCGACCCAATGCAAATGTATCTACAGGATGTATGTACGATCCCCTCAAATCTCGCTGGGCACCCAGCAATGTCAGTTCCTTTTGGTCTAGGAAGCGATGGGATGCCAATTGGAGTTCAGATCCTTGCACCAGCAATGGCTGAGCAAAACATGTTTAGAGCAGCAAGAGTTCTTGAATTAGAAAGTGGTGAATGAATTGAATGACTCATCACTAAATGGATGGGAAACGGTGATTGGTTTGGAGGTTCATGCAGAATTAGCAACCAAAACAAAAATGTTTTCATCAGCTTTAAATTCTTTTGGTGGAGCGCCGAACAGCAACACTGACCCTGTTTCCTTGGGTTTACCAGGTTCTTTACCGGTGTTAAATGAAAAAGCTGTAGAGCTAGCAATAAGGGTAGGTCTGGCTTTAAATTGCCAAGTGCAGAAGTCTGTATTTGCTAGAAAAAACTATTTCTACCCTGACATGCCTAAGGCTTATCAAATTTCTCAGTTTGACTTACCAATAAATAAAGACGGGTGGTTGGAACTTCCAGACGGAAGAAGAATTGGGATCGAGAGGGCTCACTTAGAAGAAGACACAGGAAAAATTACCCACATAGGAGGAGGCGGCAGAATACATGAGGCTTCCTATTCCCTTATTGACTACAACAGGTCTGGAGTTCCTCTAATAGAGATTGTTGGAGCGCCAGATCTTCGTAGTTCTGAAGACGCAAAAGAATATGTTTCAGAATTGCGTGCCATCTTGGTGACAATCGGAGCTTCTGACGGAAAAATGGAAGAAGGATCGTTAAGAGTTGATTGCAATGTTTCAGTACGCAAAGAAGAAGATGAAGAGTTTGGGACGCGTTGTGAAATAAAAAATATCAACTCGTTGAGATCCTTAGGAAAAGCGATTGAATACGAAGCGAGAAGGCAGGTAGAACTGATTGAATCAGGCCAGAATGTTGAACAACAAACACGGCACTGGGACGAAGCAGAAGGACGTACACATAAGTTAAGGTCGAAGGAAGAGGCATTTGACTATCGTTATTTTCCAGAACCTGACCTAGTACCAGTTGAACCCTCAACCGAGTGGATAAATGAAATTGCTGATTCACTGCCACCGTTGCCCAGAGAACGTAGACACGAGTTAGCCAAAGCAGTTGGAGTGGGTCCGACAGAAACTTCACTAGTCGTGCAAAGAAATCTTGATGGTTTCGCAGTGGAAGCAATCTCACTAAAAGCTGATCCAAGTCGTGTTTTAGTGCATTTGGAAAATAATCTCGCTGATGGTATTGGCGAACTGACTGCAAAGTCATTTGCTTTGTTGACACTAATGGAAGTTGACGGTGAACTTACAGCGACACAGGCCAAAACAGTTCTAGCCGATCTAGTCAAGTCAGGTGGAAATCCAAAAGAGATAGCAGCTAATCATGGTTTTGAATCAATGGATAATTCTGAAATAGAGGAAATAGTAGATCGGATAATTGAAGAAAATCTTGACGATTGGAATGCTTATGTTGACGGAGATGAAGTCGAGAAAAAGAAAAAATCAGGTTTTTTCGTCGGTTTAGTAATGAAAGAAACAAAAGGACAGGCTGACGGCAAAATAGTAAACCAGATCTTAAGTGCTAAATCGGCAAACTAGCTTCCGATTCTCTGCCACTTCTTACTTCTAAACCGAAGGTATAAGACAGCAGAACGAGTTGCCATCAAGACCCATATAGATCCCCAAATCCAACCTATGCCAAAGTCATTCTCACCGACTATGAGCATTAGAGGTATCGAAATCATTGCAGAAAAAAGCATTGCTTTAGCTAAAAATCTCTGATCTCCAGCGCCAATTAGGATGCCGTCAAGCGCAAATGCGACACCTGACAGTGGTGCCATTGCAGCAACGTGTAAAACGATAAAACTTCCTAGTTCAACTACGGCTTCATCTGCAGAAAATATCTCAGTAAATGAGTCATGGCTTATAGCTAAAACACATCCTGTGAATGCACCGATCCCAGTAGACCAGAATATTGCCCTCCGGCCCATTAACCGAGCTTCTTCAGCTTTGCCAGCACCCAACAAATTTCCAATTAGTGCTTGCGCTGCAATCGCAATTGCGTCCATTGTCATTGCGAGAAAGAACCAAGCTTGGAATCCAACTTCATGTGCGGCAACATCAACGTTTCCTAGTCGAGCTGCCATAGAAGTAGCTACTACAAAAGAAGTCGTTAAAGAAAGATTCCTAATTAAAAGTTCACTCGAATCTTTCAATAATCTTTTTAAAGCTAATAATTTTGGAAGTAAAGATATTTTTAATCCACCTATGGATTGCCAAATCCAAAATAAATAAGTCGCCGCGCCAACCCACTGTGAAATTACAGTTGCCGCTGCCGAAGCTCCTATATTTTTGCCAAAAC
>MDTA01206074.1_pt1 | contig 35315 bp, 32 predicted proteins | sample 811151 | NCBI WGS metagenome assembly MDTA01 (sample SAMN05326648, study PRJNA326480) | marine metagenome | isolation source: seawater | place: Indian Ocean: South | collected 2010
CGCTGATGCAGCCCGCCGCAGACGCCATGGACGAAGCGCTGGGCGCCGTCGCGATCAACGCCCCGGCCGTGCCCGTGATGGCCAACGTCACGGCGGCCCCGGTGGAGGACCCGGCCGAGATCAAACGCCTGCTGGTTGAACAGGTCACGGGCATGGTGCGCTGGCGAGAATGCGTCGAACAGTTGAAAGCCCAGGGCGTCGATACCCTGGTCGAGGTCGGCTCAGGCAAGATCCTGGCCGGTCTGGCGCGGCGCATCGACCGCGAGCTTTCCGTCGTCAATGTCGGTACGCCGGAAGAGGTCGAGGCCTTCCTCGCTGCTCTGTAGGGCTGCCGCTTTATAAACATAAAGGAAGAGGGAACATCGGAATGTTCGATCTTACGGGAAAAACCGCTCTGGTCACCGGCGCCTCCGGCGGCATCGGCGGCGCCATCGCGCGTGCCTTGCATGGGGCGGGCGCCACGGTCGCGCTGTCCGGCCGCCGCGTCGAAGCCATGGAGCCGCTGGCCGCCGAACTGGGCGACCGCGTTCATGTCATCCCCGCCGACCTGTCGTCGGCCGAGGGCACGGACAAGCTGGCCGCCGACGCCGAGGCGGCGATGGGCGGCATCGACATCCTGATCAACAACGCGGGCCTGACCCGCGACACCCTGATGATGCGGATGAAGGACGAGGATTGGCAGGAGGTCATCGACGTCAACCTGACCGCCGCCTTCCGGCTGTCGCGCGCGGTCCTCCGCGGCATGATGAAGAAGCGCCAGGGACGGATCATCGGGATCACCTCGATCGTCGGCGTGACCGGCAACCCGGGCCAGGTCAATTACGCGGCCTCCAAGGCCGGCATGATCGGCATGAGCAAATCGCTGGCCCAGGAAGTCGCCGCGCGGGGCGTGACCGTCAACTGCATCGCCCCCGGCTTCATCGCCACGGCGATGACCGAAGACCTGACCGATGCGCAGAAGGAAAACCTGATGAGCGCAATCCCCGCCGGGCGGATGGGTACGTCCGAAGACATTGCCGCCGCTGCCGTCTATCTGGCGAGCGACGAAGCGGCCTATGTGACGGGGCAGACGATGCATGTGAACGGCGGGATGGCGATGATCTAATGGCCGTTCGCACGCGTTCCGTACAGCCCGCGGATGCCGATGAACAAACCTGCGTTCTGGTGCTGGTCAAACGAGTTCGAAGTGTGATAGGAAGCGGGCGAACTTGGTCCGCGGCCCCAGAAATCCTGCCGCCGAAATCCGAATTTCAACCTTATTTCCTGAGCTAAAAACTAGGGAACCTTTAGGGGAATTAACATGAGTGATGTTGCTGATCGCGTGAAGAAAATCGTCCACGACCACCTCGGTGTGGACGAAGCCAAAGTTGTTGAAAATGCTAACTTTATCGACGATCTGGGCGCGGACAGCCTCGACACGGTTGAGTTGGTCATGGCCTTCGAAGAAGAGTTCGGCATCGAAATTCCCGATGATGCGGCCGAAAAGATCCTGACCATCAAGGACGCCATCGACTTCATCGAATCGCAGCAGTAATCGCGAGCGATTCGTCCCCTTCGGCGCCCGCCCCCTTGGGGGCCGGTGCGCCCCTTGGGCGGGTGTGAAATCTGATATGAGACGCGTCGTCGTTACCGGACTAGGTATCGTCAATTCGCTCGGCAGCGGTGTCGAGACCAACTGGTCGCGCCTGTTGAACGGGCAATCGGGCATTCGTAGGCTTGAGGGCTTCGATGAATACGACCTGCCGGCCAAGATCGGCGGGACCGTTCCGACCGGTGACGGATCGGACGGGACCTTCAATGCAGAAGACTGGGTTCCGACCAAGGACCAGCGCCGCATGGATTCCTTCATCATCTATGGGATGGCGGCCGCCATTCAGGCGATCGAGGATTCCGGATGGAAGCCGGACGCCGACGAGGACCGCTGGAAAACCGGCGTCCTGATCGGCTCTGGCATCGGTGGCCTGCCGGAAATCTCTTCCGGCGCGATCACCGTCCACGAAGGCCGTGCCCGGCGTCTCAGCCCGTTCTTCATTCCCGCCTCGCTGATCAATCTGGTCTCGGGTCATGTGTCGATCCGTTACGGCTTCAAGGGTCCGAACCATGCCGTCGTGACGGCCTGTTCGACCGGTGCCCATGCCATCGGCGACGCCGCCCGCATCATCATGTGGGAAGACGCCGACGTGATGGTTGCCGGTGGCGCCGAAGCCGCGATCTGCCCGTTGGGAGTCGCCGGGTTCTGTTCCGCCCGCGCCCTGTCGACCGGTTTCAACGACACGCCGGAAAAGGCGTCCCGTCCGTGGGACAAGGACCGCGACGGTTTCGTCATGGGTGACGGCGCCGGGGTGGTCGTGTTGGAAGAACTGGAGCACGCCAAGAAACGCGGTGCCAAGATTTACGCCGAAGTCGTCGGCTACGGCATGTCGGGCGATGCACATCACATCACGGCCCCGGCCGAAGATGGCGACGGCGCCTATCGGTGCATGTCGGCCGCGTTGAAGCGGGCCGGCCTCAACCCGGAAGACATCGACTACGTCAACGCCCACGGCACCTCGACGCCGCTTGGCGACGAAATCGAATTGGGTGCTGTGAAGCGTGTGTTCGGTGACGCGATCAAGGATATTTCCATGTCCTCGACGAAATCGGCCGTCGGGCATTTGTTGGGCGCCGCCGGCGCGGTCGAGGCGATCTATTCGATCCTCGCCATGAACAACAGCATTATTCCGCCGACCCTGAACCTCGACAATCCGTCGGACGCCTGTCAGGGCGTGGATTTGGTTCCGCACCAGCCGAAGGAGCGCAAAATCCGCGCGGCGCTGTCGAATTCCTTCGGGTTCGGCGGCACCAATGCCTCCCTGGTGTTCAAGGCCGTCGACTAGCCTTAGAATACCGGGATGAGCCGCCGCTCCACCGTCATTGCCATTGTTCTGTTCATCGTTGTCGCCGATGTGTTGTTCGGCGGCTGGATCTGGTTTCAGAACAAGGTCTCCGGCCCCGGCCCCCATCAAACGGATCAGGTCGTCCTGGTGCCGCCCGGCAGCGGTATTCAGTCCATCGCCCAGACGTTGGTCGATCAGGGCGTCATTGAATCGGATTGGGTGTTCCGCCTGGCGGCACGCATCAAACAGGCCGACCGCAGCCTGAAATCCGGCGAATTCACAATTCCCGCCAAGGCCAGCATTTATGAAGTTTTGACCGTCCTGACCAAGGGCGAGACGGTGTCACGCAGTTTCACCGTGCCGGAGGGGCTAACGGTCGTCGAGGCGCTGGCCATCGTCGATAAGGCGGAAGGTCTGATGGGGCCGCTGCCGCCGGCGCCGGACGAAGGGCACCTACTGCCCGAGACATACCACTACGCCTACTACGACACCAAGGTGCAGGCCGTGCGGCGCATGGAGAAGGCCCTGGACGCCGCGTTGGAAAAAGCCTGGACGGGGCGGTCGGAAGGACTGCCGCTGAACAGTCCAGAGGAAGCCTTGGTCCTGGCCTCCATCGTTGAAAAGGAGACCGGGGTCGCGGCGGAGCGTCCGCGGGTCGCGGGGGTGTTCATCAACCGCCTGAAACGCGGCATGAAACTGCAATCCGATCCGACGGTGATCTATGGCATTACCCGCGGTGAACAGCCGCTCGACCGGGAGTTGACCCGCGCCGACCTGGACGGTGCCACCGCCTACAACACCTACGTGATCTCCGGCTTGCCGCCGACGCCGATCGCCAACGTCGGTCAGGCGGCGATCGAAGCCGTCATGCACCCGGAGGAGACGGACGCACTCTATTTCGTCGCGGATGGGACCGGCGGTCACGCCTTTTCCAAGACCTTGAACGAGCATAACCGCAACGTCGCCAAATGGCGGAAGTTCAAGCGCCAGAACCGGTAAGCTTCCCGGACGCCGACGGCGTCCACCCTTGGATCACCGATATCCCGCTACCACTCCCGGCCGCGCATGGCGCGGTGAAGGAGGGAATCCGTCCATGACGGGGGCAGGGCGCCGAGCAGCCATGCCGCCAGGTGCATGGGCCAAGGAAAGACGATGCGGGCCTTGTCCCGCGCCAGCCCCCGGCGGATCGCGGCGGCGGCGGCATCGGCGGGCATCAGGAACGGCATGTCGAAGGTATTGTTCTCGCTGATCCGGCTTTCGACCCAGCCCGGGCAGATCACGTTGACCCGCACGCCGGTCGCCAGACGTTCGCCGCGCAGGGCCTCGCCCCAGGCTTTCACCGCGGCTTTCGAGGCCGAATAGGCGGACGAGGTCGGCAGACCCCTGAATCCGGCGATCGAAGAGACGATCGCGGCCTGGCCCCGCCCGCGCGCGTCCATGGCGGCCAGGGCCGGCAGCATCGTGTTGACCACGCCATCGATATTCACGGAGAGAATCCGACGAGTGCGCTCCGGACCGTCTTTCAGGCCCGAGGTTGAATTGGTGATGCCGGCATTCGCGATGACGAGGTCGAGCGGGGTCTTGCCGTCGGCCTCCGTTATCCAGGCTGCCATGGCATCGGCGTCGGTCACGTCGATGACCCGGCCCTCGGCCGTGGCACCCCGGGCGCGGCATTCTTCGGCCACCGCTTCGACGCGGTCCTTGTCGCGGCCGGAGAGGTAGAGCGTGACGCCGTGCCCCGCATAGGCCAGCGCCAAGGCATGTCCGATGCCGCTGGACCCGCCGGTGATCAAAATGGTTTTCGGATGTTCCAGGCTCATCCCAAGGTTATAGGGGGCGGGTAGGGCCGATGGGAAGAGGCGACGGCCGCGACCGGCCGCTTGTTGGCGTGCCATGGGGTCGGTATAAGGTTCGCAACGTTCACGACCACACGGAAAAGGAACGCAGCTTGGCCATCAACTCAATGACCGGATTTGCTCGGACCGAAGGCGGTCTCGACGATCACGCCTGGGTTTGGGAAATCCGCAGCGTCAACGCCAAGGGCCTGGATCTGCGGTTCCGCCCGCCGCCGGGCTACGAATCCCTGGACCCCCAGGTCCGCGCCCGGGTCGGCAAGAAATTCAAACGCGGCAGCGTTTCCGTGAACCTGCAGACACGTCGCGAAGGCGGTGGCGGGGCCTACCGCATCAATGAAGACTTCCTCGCCCAGGTGGTCGGCCGCATGGATGCCCTGGCGAAAGAGGTCCCGAACGCCGGGCCGCCTAGCCTCGACGGTATCCTGGGCCTGCGCGGCGTGATCGAGCCGGTCGACGAGGTGATGGCCGAAGACGCGTTCGAGCGCATCGCCAAGGCGATGATGGCGGATCTGGACAAGGCGCTCGGCGGTCTCGCCGACATGCGCGCGGAAGAGGGCACGCGCCTTCTTGCCGTCATGACCGGGCAGATCGATCAGGTCGCGGACCTGACCGAACGCGCCGCCGCGGTTGCCGGGACGCAGCCGGAGGCCATCCGCCAGCGTTTGAATGATCAGGTGCAGCGCCTGATCGACGACAACCCCGGCATGCCGGAGGAGCGCTTGGCGCAGGAAGCGGCGATGCTGATGACCAAGGCCGATATCCGCGAGGAATTGGACCGGCTGATCGCTCATACGGCGGCTGCCCGTGAAATGCTGGAGAAAGCCGACGGCCCCGTCGGGCGCCGCCTGGATTTCCTCTGCCAGGAATTCAACCGCGAGGCCAACACGCTCTGCTCGAAGTCGCCGGATACGGATCTGACGGCGATCGGCCTCGACCTCAAGACCGTGATCGACCAGCTCCGCGAGCAGGTCCAGAACATCGAATAGCGAAGGGGCGGGCCAATGGTCGATATTTCACGCCGTGGCATGATGCTGGTGCTGTCGTCGCCGTCCGGTGCGGGCAAGACCAGCATTTCCCGCCGCCTGCTGGCCGAGGAAGAAGGCATCGTCATGTCTGTTTCGGCGACCACGCGCCCGCCGCGCCCAGGCGAAGTCGATGGCAAGGATTACTATTTCTATTCGCCCGAGACGTTCGCCCGGACGGTCGCCGAGGACGGCTTTCTGGAACATGCGACGGTGTTCGATAATTCCTACGGCACGCCGAAGAAGCCTGTCTGGGAAGCGCTGAATGCGGGGCAGGACGTGTTGTTCGACGTCGATTGGCAGGGAACCAGCAAGCTTAAGGAAAGCGCCAAGGAGCACCTGGTCAGTGTCTTCATCTTGCCGCCGTCCGTTGAAGAACTGGAAAGCCGCCTGAAGGGCCGGGGCCAGGATTCCGACGAGGTTGTCGCCGGCCGCATGGCGCGCGCCAAATCGGAAATGAGCCACTATGCCGAGTACGACTACATCATCATCAACGATGATCTCGACAAGAGCGTCGAGAGCGTGAAGTCGATCCTGCGGGCGGAGCGCCTGAAGAAGGACCGCCAGACCGGCCTGCTCGATTTCGTGCAGGGGATGGGCGTCGGCAGCTAGCCCGTCCGCACGCCGATCATCATCCGGCGGCGCGCTTGCGCGAATGTTCGGGGGCGTAAAGGTCCAGCGTTGTCGGGCCGACCCGCCGCGACTGATCGTCATTCAGCCAAAGCCGGATCAGATGCCGCCGATGGTCAGGGCCATCGATGTAATCCGTGCGGGAATGCAGCAGGACGAAATTATTCACGAACTGCAGGTCGCCTTTGCGCATTTCCATGGGCAGCTGCATTTCCGGCCGGGCGACGACGGAATCGAAATAATCCAGCGCCTCGACTTCTTCCGCCGACAGCTTCAAGCCTTCTTTCTCCACCCAGTTCGTGGGGTTCCGGTTATAGAAGCAGTGAAGCAGGTCGTTATAGAACTCGAACACCGGAATGCGGTTGGGCGAGATCGGGCTTTCGTCGTCCCGCTGTTCGCCCCGGCGGTGGTGATAAAACCCGCGTTCATAGATCGGCATCAGGTCCGGCCGTTCGCGGACGACCGTGTTGTAGACGGCCGGGGACGAAACCAGGATGCTCAGCCCGCCTTCCATCGCCGTGTCCAGGCACAGAAGCCCGACCCGGTCCGAGCCGTCCGTATGGAACGGCAGCAGCTTGTTGGAACTGTAGCCACGTGATTGATGGCTGTAGGGAATGCCCTTGTCGAGGACGTCGACGGAGCGGTCGCCGCTGCGTCCCTGGGCCGTGATCTCGCCCAGATAGGACGATAGGCCGCAATAGGCCCAGAGGCTTTCGTCGTAGCTGAAATCGTCGACCGGGAAGTCGCCGATCACCGCGAAGCCGCGACCTTCTTCCAATTGGTGCCGGGTTTCGGCAAGCAGGGGCCGCATGGCCGGCAGGTCGAAGACGTCCGGCGTTAGGTCGTAGGGTGAGCCGCCGCCGGCCATGGCCTTCGCCACGGCGGTTTTCAATTCGGCGCTCATCTCGGGCGACAGCGGCTGGACCCAACTGCGGGTTTCGGGAAAGTCGGCGCGCGTCCAAAGCGCGCCGTCGGAAATCGGGCGGGGGGCGGTCATCGGGTGTTTCCTCCGGTCGGCGGTATATGCGGCTTTTCTTTTGATCTTGAGCCCCCGCCGGGGGGCGGGTCAAGGGCGGTCCGCTAGAAGCCGCGCCAAGGCGCAGAATTGCCCGACGTCCAGGTCTTCGGCGCGGGCTTCCGGGCTGATCCCGGCGGTGGCCGGATCGATGTCCAGGCTCTTGAGGCTGGAGCGCAGCATCTTGCGGCGCTGACCGAACGCCGCTTGGGTAATTCTCTCCAGATCGCCGAACTCGGCATCGGCAAGCGGCGTGGCACGGGGGATCAGTTCAACCACCGTGGAGGCGACCTTGGGCGGTGGTGTAAACGCCTGTTTCGAGACGTTGAACAAGGGCCGGACCTCGCAGACCCATTGGGTAATGACCGACAGGCGGCCATAGGATTTGCTGCCCGGTTTCGCCGTCAGCCTGTCCGCGACCTCCTTCTGAAACATGAGGATCATGCGCTGGTATTGATCCGCCCGGTGCAGCCATTGCAGCAACAGGACCGTCGAAACGTTGTAGGGCAGATTGGCGACGATGGCGCGCGGTGCCGGTGTCAGGTCCGCCGGGTCGGTCTTCAACGCGTCGGCTTCGACAATAGTGAAGCGCCCGGGAAAGGCGTCCCGCAATTGATTGAGAGCGTCGATACAACGGCTGTCTTTCTCGATGGCCCAAACCCCGGCGGCGTCGGTGCGCAAGAGCGAACGGGTCAGCCCGCCCGGGCCGGGCCCGATTTCGACCACGTTCACGCCGGCGAGCGGATCGGCGGCGCGGGCGATGCGGTCAGTGAGGTTGGTGTCGAGCAGGAAATGCTGGCCCAGGGATTTCCGCGCACCCAACCCGTGATCGCGAATGACGTCGCGCAAGGGGGGAAGATCGGGATCGGGGGCTGACATCGTGGCGGGGTTCCTGGCCAGGCTAGGCGCGCTGCGCCCGGTTGGCGGCGATCAGGCGCGCCATCATCAGGGCGGCGACCAGGCTTTGCTCGCTCGCCTGTCCGGTGCCGGCGATATCCAACGCAGTGCCGTGATCCGGGGACGTGCGGACGACCGGCAGGCCCAGCGTTACGTTCACTCCGCCGTCGAAATCGAGCGCCTTGACCGGGATCAGGGCCTGATCGTGATACATGCAGAGCGCGGCGTCATACCCCCGGCGGGCGCGCGGGCTGAACAAGGTGTCGGGCGGGGCTGGACCGAAAGCATCGATCCCTTCACTTTGGAGGATCGCGACGGCGGGGGCGACGATATCCCGGTCCTCGGTCCCCAAGGTGCCGTCTTCACCGCCGTGCGGGTTCAACCCGGCGACGGCCAGGCGTGGCCGCGCAATGCCGAAATCCCGTTTGAGGGCGGCGGCGGTGATGCGGCCCTTGGTGACGATGGTTTCCGTGGTCAGGCTATCGACCGCGTCGCGCAGGCTGACGTGGACGGTGACGGGGACGGCGCGTAATGCCTCGCAGGCAAGCATCATCACCGGCTCGAAATCGCCGCACAGCTTCGCGACGAACTCTGTATGCCCCGGATGTTCGAAACCGGCGGCGTAAAGCACGGATTTCTGGATCGGGTTGGTGACCAAGCCAGCGGCGGTACCGTCGAGTGCCAGCCGGGTTGCGCGTTCGATCGAATTCACAACAGCGCCGGCGTTGGCGGTATTCGGCTTGCCGGGTTCGGCCCGCGCGGCCAGCGGTTCGGCCAGAACGGGCAAGGCGTGGGCGAAGACAGTCGCCGCCTCTGCGGGAGCGGCGATCTCTTCGACCGTGACGCCCCCGCCCAACCGCTCTGCCAGGGCGGCGAGCCGGGCCGGATCGTCGATGGCGAAGAACGGCCCGGTTTGGTCACGCGCCGTCGCCCAGGCGCGCAGGCTCAGTTCACCGCCGACACCGGCGGGCTCTCCCATTGTCAGGGCAAGGGGCGGTGCGTCGCTGTGCGGTGGGGGCGCCATGGGGCTAACGGCGTTCGATGAAGGCGTTACGTCGCAGGTCGCGCATGAACTGCCGTGCGGCCAGATCAAGGCGGGCGTCGATCAGGCGCCTGCGGACCTGGGCACGGACGATTTCTTCGGAATTCTCGGCGACACGTTCGCAGACCATGAACAACATATAGGCGCCGGGAACCTTGATGACTTCGCTGGGGGTGCCGTCGGGCAGGTCCTTGATCGATTCCTTGACCAGCGGTGAAAGCTGGCTGAGCCGGAGCTTCAGCTTATCGGCGGTCAATCCGCCGGCGACGGTGCGGGGCATGTCGGCCATGTCCTGACAATTATTGGCCCGAAGCCTTAGGCGCTTGGCCAGGTCCAATTCATTTCCCGCGCCGGATGTCGGGCTGACATCCTTCACAGGGATGGTCACCTGTTGCAACTCGACTTGGGGGTCGGCCGAGGGTCCCGTGGCGCCTTGGGACACGCGCCGGTCCCTCAGCCAATAGACGGAAAAGCCGTCCCGGGATCGGATCGGTTCCGAATAGTCTCCGGTTTTCATGGCGGCCAATGCTCGACCGGCCTCAGGTGCCAAGGTTCCAACGGAAACCCAACCCAGATCGCCGCCGACGGCTGCAGTCGGGCTCTGCGAAAAGGTTGTGGCCATGGTCTGGAACGGTGCACCGTTCTTTAGTTCGCTGATGATCCGGTTGGCGACCGCGCGGACTTCTTGTTCTTTGTCCGGTTGGTCCACCGGAAGAAAAATCTCGGAAAGGAGGGCCACCGGCTTGCCTTTTTCGGCCTCCATGCGGGCCAGTTCTTCGTCGATTTCCTCGTCGGAGACCTGGGTCAACGCACGGAATCGGCGGCGAAGCGCATCACGCCAAGAGAGATCGGCGCGAATCTGCTGGTACAGGACCTCTTCGGATAAGTTCATGGTCTTCAGCATTTCAAGCATTGCGCCTGCAGGCATGTTGCGTGTCTGCTCGAACCGCCGCACCGCAGCTTGAATGTCGTCCTGACTGACCTCAATCCCCAACGTTTCGGCTTCTTGGCGTTTCAATTCTTCTTCGATCAGAGTGTCGACCACTTTCGGTGCCAGTTGTTGGACGGTCTGGCGATTCCGGGGCAGGCCCGACATCGCCATAACCAGTTCCAGGCGTGCCCGCAGATCGTATTCGGAGATTGGGGCGCTGTTGACGGTGGCAATAATCCCCATCTGCTGGGCCGAGGCCGATGGAATCGCAACGCGCACGAACGCGGCGGCGAGGATCAGGGCGATGGTCATACGACCGACGACCGTCACAGCTTTGGCAAGACTGGTCGGTCTCATGGGCGTGAAAGGTGCGATTGGCATCTAGAAGGTTATCTGTCCAAGGGTCTTCAAAAGAAGGTTCACGGTAAAGGCGTCCGTTGGTTGCAGGTCGCGATCTTCATAGAACGTTCTGGAAAAACGGGTGGTTACCGTTAGGCATTCGTCCTCATACACAAGATCGCTGACGATCGAACGCATTTCATTGGCCGCCATATCCCGAATTGCCTGGAAGCGGACCAGCCATTCCCGGGTGAACTGCGACGAGATATTGAAGGACAATTCCTCGCGGCCATTGAATTCACTGTCGTCAGGTTCCTCGAAGAAGATATAGCTGGTCGATCCCCGCAGCAACGGCACGCCGGCACTTAATTGAACTTGGTGGCGTCGTGCAGAGAAGGAATCTTTCTCGATTTGCGTGCGGTAGGTTGCATCGAAATAGGGCGACGGATTGATACGCGCCGCCGCGACGATGTCCGACAGATCGTCTTCCAATCCGCTGCCTTCGGCGAAGGTGTCATCGGGATTGAACCGGTAGGTCTGGCCGACCAGCAGGGAAATGCTTCGGCCGGACGGACTGAATAATCCCCACTTCAGGCCGTAATTGACCCGTGAGCCGCCCTCGACGCGATCGATCCCACCGAACCGATTAACCCCGAAAAGGTTGGTGTCGTCGAATTCGAATTCCTGGCTATCCTCGTTGGGAATGTTGCTGGAATTTCCGCCGTTCGGGCTGGCGATAAAGTTGACGATGGGTTCAAGAGTCTGGCTCGCCTTGCCCAGTTGATTGATCAGGGGAAGGCGCCATTCAAGCGATGCATAGGGATAAACTCGCCCGGTCACTCCGGTGAAATCCGAAGCATTGTCGCGTTCGACGTTGGCGACATGATAGCCGTCGGCCCAGACCCCGGTGGAAAAGGCGAAGAGGTTCCCGATGGAATCCGAGAAACGGCGATTCCAAGACGGGCGGATCGAAAGGCGGCGGGTATCGTTTCCGCTTTCGTCGCGCGAGACGACCAGGAAACTGGCGTCCATGGCGAAATTGCCGCCGAACCGATCGGGTTCTCCGACGTGGTTGTATTCAATCAGGGGGAGAACCAAGGGGCTGTCGATCGAATCCGCATCGGCGCGCTGGTCCTGGAAGGAATACGCATTGACGCCCAGGTAATTGCGGCCGCGGAAGCCTTCCGCGAAAACACGGCTTTCAAGAACGGGCTGACTGTCGAAACCGAAACGCCGCAGGTATGTATCGTCCGTCGCGCGATTGATATCGAAACCGGCGCGCCAGGTCCGGTTTAGGTCCCACAACCCTTCGGAAAATACATGTCCGCGGAAATCGCCTTCGGAATCGTTGATCCCGCTGACCTGGGTATCCATCTCGCCGTTCAAGAACCGTTTGCGATGATCAAGCGTTAACTGGAAGCCTTCTGATTCCGAAAAGGCCGGCGTTGCCGTCAGGTCGGAGCTCTCATCGAACGGATAGAAATAAGGAATTCGCGCGACGAAGCCCAAATCGGATGAACCTCCGAAACCGGGGGCGAGAAAGCCTGCCTTGCGGCGAATGCTGGGGTCGGGGTGAATGAAGTAGGGCGTGTAAAGAACGGGAACCCCGAATACCTCCAGCCAGGCGTCCTTGTATTCGAGTGTTTTGGTCCGCTTGTCGTGGATCACGCGGACGGCTTTGATTTGCCAAAGAGGCGGCCGTTCCGGATCCTCCGCGCACAGGTTACATGGCGAATAGACGCCTTGGCGCAACTCGGTGACGACGGCACCGGACCGTTTGGCCCCTTGGGCCGCCAGGCGGGAGCGATCGGCCAAAATCACACCGATGTTGCGGATCAGACCATCTTTGAGGTCACCTGTGATCGTGATTTGATCGGCAAACACCTGTTCCCCCGACGGCTCCAGGATCGTTACGTTTCCTGCGGCTTGGACGATGTCGGTTTGCTGATTATAGGTCACTCGATCAGCCGTCAGCGTGCGGTCGCCAAAGGTGATTTCGACATTGCCGGAAGCGGTGACCAGATTGTTTTCGCGATCGAAACTCATCTCGTCGGCCAGGAGATTGACCGGCACCTCGGTTGTCCCGTCGGTTTGTTCCGGCGCGCCGTCAGGTGCGGCCGGTTCCGGTGATGTCTGCTGTAATTGACGCGTCGTGGGTGCCGGTTCGGACGTGAATTGGGACGGTCGCCCGGACGGTGGTGTGGCCGAAGGCATGACGGGGCGAGGTATTGCGACGGGCGGATGCAAGGTGGTCGGGGCGATCATCGAGGTCGGCCTCGCCTGTCCGGAGTTGTCGGCTCGCGGAGCAACCGGCGTGGGCCCGTTATCGAACAACAGGCCGAGCGGGCGGGTACCGGCCGGAGCGGTCGAAGAGGCCGGCCTTTGGGGAGAAACGGATCTGTCGCCGGTCGGCGCGTTGAAGAGGCGCTGAGGCTGTGCCCGCGCCGACGTGGGCGCCGAGATCAGACCGCCAGGGATGGAGGGGCGTGCCGAGGTGTCGGGCCGTACTGCGCGGACAGGGGGCGAAGGTGCGTTGAACAATCGGGAGGGCGTGGGCTGTGCCGTGCGTGAAGGCAACGCCGAAGGTAGAGCGTTTGGCACCGTGGGGCGCGTTGTGGCCTGCGCGCCTTCGACGGTTGATGCGGCTGGGGCGCCATTCAATAACAGAATACCCAGTGGGCGCTGCGTATCTCCGCCGCCGTTCGTTGCGGCATGTGTGGAAGGTCCGCAAACCAGTGCGCCCGTAACGGCAAGCACGGATGCCGCCAATACGCGGGACAGAGCGAGGGGGCGCAAAATGCGGGCCATCGTTTCTACCCGTCTTCCAGATGGAAAAGCATCGCCATGCCCAACATCGTCGCAACACCGGACGGCGTCCATGCGGCAAGCAGCACCGGAATGCTGTCCGACAAGCCGAGGGCGAAGACGATATCCGAGAAGAAATAGAGCACGAAGCCTGTGAACACCCCGCCCGCAATGACGAAAGTCGTGCCGCCACGCCTCGTCTGGCGCAGGGTAAAGGTTGCGGCAATCAGAACCATGGCGCACATCAGCAGCGGGGCCGCGAGCAATGTATGCCAGTAGAGCCGATGGCGGATGGCCGAGAACCCTGCCTCTTCCAGCGTGTCGATGAAGCGCGGCAAATCCCAGAAAGACATGGTTTCGGGCGGTGCGAAATTGTCTTGAATGCGCGTCACGGTCAAATCGGTGGGCAGCCAATAATCTTTTTCAAAGGCGGACGGTGCTTCGGGTTGGAAGAGCCAGGCGTCTTTCAGATGCCAAAAGCCGTCTTCCAGGCGCGCCGATTGCGCATCAATGCGCTGTAGGAACGTGTCCTTCCCTTCGTACAGGAACACCAATACCTCGCGAAGTTCGACTTCGCTGTTCTGCTGCAGGACACGTTCGGCATGGACCACGCTTTGGCCTTTCTGGTCTGCCTGCCGCAGCCAAAGACCTGAATTGGAGATGGAGAGAAAACTCGCGTGTCCTTCAATGCGGGTCGCTTCCAGGCGTTCGTACCGTGCCAGCATGGACGACGACAGGGGATTGATGACCATGACCTGCAGAATTCCCAAGACAAAGGCGAGGAACAAAACCGGCAACATGAATTGCCAGGCGGATATGCCGGTTGCGCGGGTGACGACCAACTCGTTGGTCCGGGTCAGGCGCCAGAACGCCGCCATGCCGCCGAACAGGATGGCGAAGGGAAACGTTTTCTGCCCCATGAACGGCAATTTGAGTAACGACATTTCCAGAATCATCGTGAAGGTGACATCTGGGTTTTGGCCTGCGCGGCGGAGCAATTCGACGGAATCGAACAACAGGATCAGCATCAGGAACAGGCAAAAAATCCCCAGAAAACTGACCAGGAAATGGCGCCCGATATAAATCGAAAGGATCGCTGACAGCCGCATTTTCTCGCCCCCTCCCGGTCAGGCCGTGCTGGACGCGTTGGCCGGCGCGGCAGCGGGTGCGGCGGAAGGCGGGCGGACCATGATGAACCATGCGATGGGAATCGGCGCGAGCACGACCGCATAGAGCAGGGGGATCAAATTCAGGTTTTTGGCGATCACGTTTTCCGTTCCCAGGATGATTCCTTGCAGGACGACCATGGTCGCGACCGCGATGAGAACGCGGGCAGTTTGTGTTCGCCGGCCGAAGTTCCCGGTCAATAGACAGCATAGTCCGATCACCGCATAGGTCAGGCAGAGCATGGGGGCAATCAGGCGGCGATGGGCTTCGACGATGAATTTTCCAACGTTCTGTGAACCGATCTGTTCGGCCTGGTTCTCCGTATCAAACAACTCGGCGAGTGTGCGTTCACGTGGCTCTCGCCATCGTGCTCCCTGCGGTCCGCCGATCGCCAGATTGTAGACCCAGCGGTCGAAATACAGGATCGAGAATTTGTTGGTGGTCTTATCGACCTCCTGGCGGTTTCCCTTGAACATCACCACGCGGGGCCCCGTCGGGGTGTCGATCATCGCCCCGCGGTCGGCCATCAGAGTGAAGGGCTTGGCGGTGTCACGGGTGTCATGGACAAGAATGCCGTGCAGTTGCCCATCCGGTGTGCGTGAACGGATGTAGACGGTCGTCGTCTTGCCGACGTTGTTGAATTCGCCTTCCTTCAGAAGGACGTGAGAGACGCTGTTGCGGATATCCCATTGCAGGTCGCGGAAGGCGCGATAGGATTCGGGCACCAGCTGCAGATGCAGAGTGTAGGATAGAACGACCGTGACGCCGGCCAGGATCAGCGCCGGCCGGGCAAGGGCCAGTTGGCTGAGCCCCGCCGCCCGCATCACCACCAGTTCCCGGTCGGTGATCAGCTTGGCGTAAATGAATACGACCACGGTGAACAGTGCGATGGGGAGGATGACGACCAGAAAGTTCGGCAGTAGCAGGCCGGAGAGGTACAAGAACGTGCCCGCGCTCAAGCCCCGGTTGACGATCATTTCGACAAACCGCAGCGACTGGGTCAGCCAGATGATACAGGTCAGGCCCGTCGTCACAAGGATCATGCCAACCAGAAGTTGGCGCAATACGTACCGCGTCAGCGCGTTCATTCGAATCCCCAGGGAATACGGATTGAACCTGTAGGAAAAAGGTTAATAAATCAAGGCGCAAAGCCCGAAAATTCAAGGTTTGCGGAAGGTTTTGGGTGGGGGGTCAAGGGAGCGGTCGAGCGGCTTAGAACGCGTCCGGTGAAACCCCTGTCACGGTCCCGCCGCCCTGCAGGATGGTGGTCTTCAATGCGGCTGCCTGGGGCAGGTATTGATCGGCGAAGAAACGGGCCGACACCAGCTTCTGTTCCAGAAACGGATCGCTGTCGCCCGCGGCCTTGCGCCGGCTGGCGCGCAAGGCGCCAAGGGTCAGCAGCCAGCCGCCCGAGACCACGCCCATGAGGCGCAGGTAATGGGCCGCGCCGGCGGCGACCGCGGCGGGGTCGCCGGGAAAGGTTTCGACGACCCAATCCGTCGCCGATTCCAATGCCTCCGCGGCCTGTTCCAGCGGCGCCGACAGGTCCGCCAGGTCGCTGTCCTTCACGTCATCCAATGTGGCCCGAATTTCAACGGCCAGCGCCCGGGCGTTGCGGCCATCGTCGCGGGCGACCTTGCGGCCGACCAGATCGTTGGCTTGGATGCCGTTGGTGCCTTCATAGATACGGGTGACGCGGATATCGCGGGCGTGTTGGGCGGCGCCCGTTTCCTCGATATATCCCATGCCGCCATGGACCTGGATGCCGATGTCGGCGACCTCGGACGCCGTATCCGTCGAAAACGCCTTGGCGACCGGCGTCATCAGGTCGACGAAGCCCTGGGCCCGGGCCTTCACATCCGCGTCCGAATGGCGCCGCGCTGTATCCGCCGCCGCCGCGACGCGGTAGGCGATGGCGCGAATGGCTTCCGTCTGCACCCGCATGGCCAGCAGCATTCGGCGCACGTCCGGGTGATGAATGATCGAAACGGGCTCGGCGCCGCCCGTTATGGCGCGGCTCTGAACGCGTTCCTTGGCGAAATCGCGGGCCTGCTGATAGGCGCGTTCGGCGATGCCGACGCCTTCCATGCCGACCGCCAGGCGGGCCGCGTTCATCATGATGAACATGTATTCGATGCCGCGGTTTTCTTCGCCGATCAGAAAGGCCGTGGCGCCGCCGTCGTCGCCATAGGACATGACGGCGGTTGGGCTCGCGTGCATGCCCATCTTGTGTTCCAGCGAGACGCAGCGCAGGTCGTTGCGCGCCCCCGGGTTGCCGTCGCCGTCGGGCAGGAACTTGGGCACGACGAATAGCGACAGGCCCTTGATGCCCTCGGGCCCGTCGGGTGAGCGGGCGAGCACCATATGAACGATGTTCTCGGCCATGTCGTGCTCGCCATGGCTGATGAAGATTTTTTGGCCGCGCACGGCGTAGCCGCCATCGGCGGTCCGTTCCGCCTTGCACCGGATGCGGGCCAGGTCCGATCCGGCCTGCGGTTCGGTGAGGTTCATGGTCCCGGTCCATTGCCCGGTGACCAGCTTTTCCAGATAGATCGCGTTGATTTCGTCCGAGCCGTGGGACAGCAGCAACTCGATCCCGCTTTGCGTCAGCATGGGGCAGAGGGCGAAGGACAGGTTGGCGGCATGCCAGACTTCCGAAACCGCCGTCGCCAGCGCGACGGGCAGGCCCTGGCCGCCCCATTCCTCGGGCGCCCAGATGGCGTTCCAACCGCCTTGAAAGAATTGCTGATAGGCGTCGGGGAAGCCTTTTGGCGTGCGGACGACGCCGTTTTCCAGAACGCAGCCTTCTTGGTCGCCGGTGTGGTTCAGGGGGGCCAGGACGTCCGACCCGAACTTACCGGCTTCTTCGAGAACGGCGTCGACCAGGTCCGGCGTCGCTTCGCCATAGCCGGGCAGGGCGTTGACCGCTCCCATATCGGCGATTTCGGTCAGGGTGAAACGCATGTCGTCCAGGGGCGCGCGGTAATCGGCCATGGCATGTCTCCTTAGGTTCATCCGGTTTTAGGCAAGCTTTCGGGCGCTGACAACGGTGCCGTTACGTCAAGCGAAAGAGGATGTAAGATGGCGAAAAGCACTGACAAAACCGAAGACCAGGGGAGACGCCCGCGACCATGTCCGATACCACCCAGATTCCCAATTCGTTCGATCTGATCATCGCCGGCGGCGAGGTCGTCGACGGCACCGGCAGCCCGCGTCGCCGCGCCGATATCGGCGTCATCGCCGATCGTGTGGCCGCCGTTGGCGATCTGTCCCAGGCCCAGGCCAAGGAGCGCGTGGATGCGACGGGGTTGGCCGTCGCCCCCGGCTTTATCGACGTTCATACCCACGACGACCGCATGGTCCTGACGCAGCCCGCCGTCGCCCCGAAATCAAGCCAGGGCGTGACCACGGTGGTGACCGGCAACTGCGGCGTCTCGCTCGCCCCCTTCGTGCCGGGCAGCCGCGCGGGCGAAGCCGATCCGCCGGGGCCCATGGCGCTGTTGGGCACTTGGGACGATTACAAATATCCGACGCTGGCCGATTACAACGAAGCCCTTGAGGCGAGCCCGCCTGCCATCAACGTGGCCAGCCTGGTCGGTCATTCGACCCTGCGGGCGGGTGTCATGGACGGCTTCGAGCGGCCCGCGACCAAGGCCGAAATCGACGCCATGGCGAAGGTGTTGGAGCAGAGCCTGAAGGACGGCGCCGTCGGCCTGTCGACGGGGCTGGCCTATCCCACGGCGATCCACGCACCGACCGACGAGATCGTCGAACTGGCGGCCTGTCTGAAGGATTTCGGAGCGCTTTACACCAGTCATATGCGGAACGAGGGCCCGGACCTGGTGCCGTCGGTGGACGAGACCATCGAGATCGCCGACCGTTCCGGCGCCGCGACCGTGATCTCGCACCACAAATGCGTCGGCCGCGAGAACTGGGGCAAAAGCCACGACAGTCTCGCCCATATCAAGGCGGCGCAGCAGCGTATGAAGCTGGATTACGACGTCTACCCTTACACCGCGACCTCGACGATCCTCTTGAAGGACTTCCTGTCGACGTCGGAAAAGACCGTCCTGACCTCCTCGGCGACCCATCCCGAAATGGTTGGCCGCGAATTCGACAGCGTCGTCGCCGAATGGGGATGTTCCGTCGATGAAGCCATTGAACGTCTGTCCCCGGCGGGGGCGGTCTACTTCCGTATGGACGAAGACGAAGTCCGCCGCATCATGGCTTTCCCCGGCGCGATGATCGCGTCGGACGGCCTGCCCATCGATGAAGGGCGGCCGCATCCGCGCCTTTGGGGCACGTTCCCTCGCGTGCTCGGCCATTACTGCCGCGATCACGGGGTGTTCAGCCTGGAAGAAGCCGTGCACCGCATGTCCGGTAAACCGGCCAGTGTCTTCGGTCTGACGGACCGGGGTGAAATCCGCCCGGGCGCCTTCGCCGATCTGGTGATCTTCGATCCCAAGACGGTGATCGACCGCGCGACCTTCGAGGCACCCGAAACCCCGGCCGGCGGGATCGAACGGGTCTATGTGAACGGGGAGTTGGTTTGGTTCGAGCTTTCTTGGACGGGCGCCCGGCCCGGCCGGCGGGCGGAACGCGCCGCCGTATAGAGGCGCAATCGAAGGTTATGCCGCCGCCGGGGTGACACCGGCGGGGGCGGCGGGGGCGGCCGGTTGGCCGTCCCGCTTGTCCTCGGCGTCCTGGACCTTGCCCCAGATTGCTTCGTGGATCGTGTAGGCGACGGTCTGAACCATCGGTTCGATGATGCCGACCCCCAGGGCGATGTGCCAGTCGCGGGTCAAGGCGTAAGCCACAGCCACGGCGACCGTCAGGTGCATGATGGAGTAGGTCCCGGTTTTGATCAGTTTGCGCGGCATGGCGATATTCCTTTCATCAGATGGGCGGTCCGTTTTGCCGGTCCGCCCGGCGGCCTTCTTTCTCGGCCTTTGTTGAGAAGAATATATCGCAAATGCGAATTATTCGCAATTAAAACAAAGATGAATTATTTAACCATGTTTGATCGATTTTCTCGGTCAATTGGGTTGCCGTCGGTGGAGTGCCCATGAAAAAAGGCGGGACCCGAGGGCCCCGCCTTTCATTCAAGTGTTTGGAAAAAAGCCTATTTTCCGAACAGGCCCTTCACCTTGTCGCCGACACCTTCCATCGCCTTGCCGGCGCCTTCGCCGGCACCCTTCATGGCGTCGGTGGCGCCCTTGGTCGCGTCTTCCATCATCTTGGCGGCGTTACCGATCAGTTTTTCCGGATTGATCGACATGACGCCGGCGGTGATCTTGTCGATCACGGCCTTGGCAACCTCGGCGGGGCTGGTGCCGCCCGAATCCTTACCGATGTCGGTCAGTGTCAGGTCGGGCAGGGAGGCGTCGAGCGACTTGTCGCCCAGCATCCCGGCGTTCAACTTCACCTGGCCGCCGGTGATCGTCAGCTTTTCGATCACCAGTTTCTGTTCGTCGCCGGACGATTTCTCTTCCGTCTTGGCCTCACCGCCGGAGCCCGCGAACTGCTTGGCATAGGCGTCGACATTGGCCTTGATCGCGTCGATGTTCGACGTGCCGCCCGCCTTTTCGTAGGTCACAATGGGGCCGGTGATGGCGATCGACTTGATGACGACCGGGTTCTTGCCGACCGTGTCCGTGTCGATCTGCATGGAGATCGAGCCCAACTCGAAGGCGCTGGGCGATTTGAAACCCTTGGGGTTGCCGACGATCAGGCCCTGCATGCCGCCGGTGCCTTGGAACATGTCCAGATCGACCTTGCTCAACGTCACTTCGGCCTGGGTGGCGTCGCTGCCGACGCGTTCGACGGCAGTCTTGATCAGGTCGCCCGCGAAGACGAAGACGTAAATCGCGACGGCGACGACAAGGACGATGATCGCGCCCAGGACATAGACGATTTTTTTCATGGTGGCTCTTCCTTTGATTCAGCCGACTTAAAAGGATACCTGGCGTGCCCGGCATCTATGCCCCGCCGGGACGGCTGCGCCATCTTAGGCGCAAGGGGACTGGGGGGTCCAAGATTTAACGCGGTCGTTACGTAGAACCATAGCGGCGGCAGGCGTCGAATCCATGACGCAGGTCACACTCGGACGAGATGGGTTTACGTCAGCGCGCCCCGCGCCGTGACCTGCCAGAGCGCTTCGACCCGTCCGTTGCGCACGCCGACGTACCAGTCATAGAGGTTCACCGTCGGATCGCAGTGGCCGGGGATCAGCTTGACCTTGTCGCCCAGTTTCAACGCCTGCTTGGTCTCGCTCAGGTCCAGGCGGCCGTGTTCGTCGGACGGGTGGGAATAGGCGACCTCGTCCAGGTCGAGGACACGGGGGAATCCCTGGTCGTTGCCCAGCGCCTTATGGCCGGCATCGACGACGCAGAAGTCGTCCGTCGTTTTGGACATCACCGTTGCCAGGACGAACAGCGCGTTTTCGAACTCCGTGAACATCGAGCCGTCGGCCATGCGGTTCTTGCCGTAGTCGGTGTCCATGAAGACGTAGGAGCCGCACTGCAGTTCGTTCCAGGCCTTGGACCCGATATGAAATTCGTAGGTCCCAGTACCGGCGCCGCCGATGGTCTCGCAGTCGAGCCCGGCCTCGGCCAATTGTTCGATGGTCTGTTTGGTCAGAACCTGGGCGGCGTTGATCGCCATCTTGCGTTCGGCGAAATCGCGGATGTGCTGGGCCGATCCCTGATAGGCCTGCAGGCCCGAGAAACGCAGGTTGCGCGAGCCGTCGATCAATTTGGCCAGGTCCACGGCGGGGGCGCCGGGCGCGATGCCGCAACGGCCCGCGCCGACATCGATCTCGACCAGAACATCCAGGGTCACGCCGACCTGGCCCGCGGCGGCGTTCAGGTCGATGACGTTGTCCGCGTCGTCGGCGCAGACCGCCACCTTGGCATGGCGGGCAAGGGCCGATAGACGGTTCAGCTTGTGCCGCCCCACGACCTCGTTGGAAATCAGCACGTCGTTGATGCCCGATTGCACCAGGGCTTCGGCCTCCGAGACCTTCTGACAGCACACGCCGACGGCGCCGCGTTCCATTTGCAGGCGCGCGATATGGGCCGACTTGTGCGTCTTGGAATGGGGCCGCAGGCGCACGCCCGCGTCCTTGGCGAAGGCGGCCATCTTGTCCAGGTTGCGCTCGAACGCGTCCAGGTCGATCAAAAGGGCGGGGGTATCCACGTCCTCGGCGGCGTCGCCGATGCGTGCGGGGGCCGGTTGCCGCATGGGCGGTCTCCTGTGCTGGGTCGGTCTTGTCCCGAAAGGGCTTGAGCGTTGATAACGCGCCCGGCGCCGTCGGGCAACGCTTAGACGAGACCGATCGCCCCCAGGGCAGCACCAATCCCGACCAGGGCGGGGATCGGTACCCGCCCGGTCATAAGCAAGGCCAGCGCGCCCAGCGCGACCCCGGCGGCGGCCCAATCGATGGCGTGGCTGCCGGCGTCACCCGTGATCAACACGGCCTCGCCCAGGAAAACCGCCAGATTGAAGATCACCCCGACCACAGCCGTGGTGATCCCGGACAGGGCCCGGCGGGCATGTTCGTTTTTCTGCAGGGCGTCGACATAGGGTGCGCCCGCGATGATGAACAGGAACGACGGCAGGAAGGTCACGAACGTGACCAGCATCCCTGCCAGCAGACCCGCCGTCACTTGCGCCAATCCGGCGGCCTCGGCGGCGTTCCATCCGGCGAAGAAACCGACATAGGTGTTGACCAGGACCAGCGGCCCGGGCGTCGTCTCGGCCAGCGCCAGGCCGTTCAGCATGTCGCCCGGCGCGATCCAGCCGTGGGTGTTGACGGCCGCGTCGGTGATATAGGGCAGCACCGCGTAGGCGCCGCCGAAGGTGACCAGCGCCGCTGTGGTGAACAGCTTGGCCAGGGCCAGGAACGGCGCCGGTCCGGCGATGGCGACCAAGGCCGCCACGGGCAGCGCCAGGACGACCAGGAAGACCGCCGTCAAACGGATCAGCCGGACCCAGGGATTGCCCGCCGGACGTTTCATATGGTCATGGGTTTCGTGGTCCGGCGCATCGCCGTGGCCGCCGCCGACCTTACCGAGGGCGGGGATCATCGCACCCAGAACGCCCGCCGCCAGGATGATTAGGGGAAAGGGCACATGCCCGAAATGCAGCGCCGCGAAGGCCGCCGCCGCCAATGCCACGCCGGGGATCGAATTGCAGGTCTTCTTGCCGATCCGCCAGACGGCGAAGACGATGATGCCGATGACGGCGGGCTTGATGCCGCTGAAGATCTTGACGACCCAGGTATTGTCGCCGTGCGCCGCCGCGATCCAGGCCAACGCCATCATGACCAATGCGCCGGGCAGGAAGAACAGGGTGCCGGCGGTCACCGCCCCCTTGATGCCGTGCAGGCGCCAACCGATATAGGCCGCCAACTGCTGGGCCTCGGGCCCCGGCAGCAGCATGGAATAATTGAGGCCGCGCAGGAACGCCTGCTGGTCGATCCAGCCCTTCTTGTCGACGCAGTCCGTCTGCATGATGGAAATCTGACCGGCCGGGCCGCCGAAAGAGATGAACCCCAGGTGCAGCCAATAGCGCGCGGCTTCGGCGAAGGAGACCTTGGGCGTGGCGGCGTTTTCGGGGTCGGCGGCCGTGCCGGTGGTATCTGCGTCCATGACAAACCCTTTCGTCGAGCGGCGGCCCGGTACCGATTGGCGCCGGGTCGGGCCTACGTCAGGGCAGAGCTTGGACGGGATATCCGCCTGATGGTGCCGGGCGTCTGCCGAATGCCCGAACGGACCGAAATGTTACGCCGCCGCCTTGGGCCGCGCCACGATATTCGCGTGTCCCTTACTTGGATACTTTCGGCGGCTGCTTGCGGGTGAACACCCAGGTCTTGTCGTCGCTCTGCTCCGGCTGGAATCGATACCCGCCTTCTGTGAACTTTTTAAGTCCATCGGCGGTTTCCACCCGGTTGGTGATCATATAGCGGGCCATCATGCCGCGCGCCTGCTTGGCGAACATGCCCAGCACCCGGGCCTGGCCCTGGTTCACTTCCTTGAACACCGGCGTGATGACCGGCGCCTTCAGGGATTTGGCGTCGATCGCCTTGAAGTATTCGTTGGATGCCAGGTTCACGACCGTCGTGTCCTTGTGGCCCGCGACCGCCTCGTCGACGGCCTTGGCCAACTTGCCGTTCCAAAATTCATAAAGGTTCTCGCCGCCCGGGTTCTTGAACTTCAGACCCATTTCCAAACGGTAGGGCTGGATCAGGTCCAGGGGGCGCAGCACGCCGTAGAGCCCGGAGAGAATCCGCAGGTGATCCTGCGCGTATTCCAAGTCGGCCTTCGACATCTCCCGCGCCTTCAGCCCGACGTAGGTGTCGCCGTTGAAGACCATGGCGGCCTGCTTGGCGTTGGTCAGGTCGAAGGGCGGCTTGAAATCCTTGAAGCGCTGAAAATTCTGGTCGGCCAGCTGTTCGCTGATCCCCATCAGATTGCGCAGGTCCTGGCGCGACAGCTTGCGTGCGGCGGAGACCAGCTTCTTCGACTGGGGCAGGAAGTCGGGCTGGGAATAGCTGTCCAGCGTCGGTTCGGTTTCGAAGTCCAGCTTCTTGGCGGGAGAGATCAGGGCCAGCATGTTCGGGTCTCGTCCGTTCGGTTGGCAGAAATCAATGCCGGTGACATATAGGGGCTCTAGACCCTATCGTAAACGGCCAAGCAAGAATGAGCCAAGGAGGAGAGGCGAGGATCATGCTGACCGTCTGGGGATTGAAGACCTGCGACACCTGCAAGAAAGCGCTGAAATGGCTGGAGGCAGAAGGCATCGCCCATGAGTCCAAGGACGTGCGCGCGGACGGCGTGCCGGCGGACGAACTGGCGCGCTGGATCGACGCGGCGGGGTGGGAGACTCTGGTCAATAAATCCTCGACCACCTGGCGCGGCCTCGACGACACGGCCAAGGACGGAATCGACGCGGCCAAGGCGAAAGCGCTGCTGGCCGAACATCCCACCCTCATCAAACGGCCGGTGTTCCTGATAGGCGGCGAGGTGATCGTCGGCTTCCGCGATCCGCAAAAGGCCGCCGTGAAGGCCGGGGGCTGATCGGGCCGCCGCCATGTCCCTGTCCCAGCGCCTGGCGCCCAGTGAAAAGTTGAGCGACGCGGAGGTCGAAAACGGCCTGCGGTGGATGCTGCGCGACGGGGTCTGCTCGCACTCCATGGAGACCTTGGCGCTGGGGCCGATCCTGGTCGCCTACGCGCTTTATTTCGAGGCGTCGAATCTCGCCATCGGGCTGCTGGCGGCCCTGCCGAACCTGGCGCAGCTGACCCTGCTGCCGGCCGTGCAGGTCGTCGAGAAGGTGCGCCGCCGGCGGTTGCTGGCCGTGTTGTTCGCGGCGGTCAGCCGGCCCATGCTGCTTGTCATGGCGGCGGCGGTGCTGCTGCCGTCGAAGGAACTGGGGCTGGCGGTGCTGTTGGGCGCCTTGACCCTGCGCTACGCTTTCGGTGCCTTCGTCGGCTGTGCGTGGAATTCGTGGGTCCGTGACCTGGTGCCCGAGGGCCGCATGGGCCAGGTCTTCGCGCAACGTCTGATCTGGATGACCGCCATGGGCATGGCCGTCAGCCTGGGCGCCAGTCTGTTCGTCGACGAATGGAAGGTCTGGATGCCGGGACAGGAAGCCCACGGCTACGCGATCCTTCTGGTGCTTGCCTTTGTTTGCGGCGCGGCGGGGACCTATTGCGTGATGCGGATGCCCGAACCCGCCATGCCGCCGGCCGAACGGCACCTGCCCCTGATCGAACGCCTGGCCCAACCGTTGAAGGACGGTAATTTCCGGAATCTGGTGATCTTCCTGGGGACCTGGAATTTCGCCATCAATCTGGCGGCACCCTTCTTCACGGTCTACCTCTACAAACGCCTGGGGCTCAGCGTCACCATGGTCACGGTCCTGCTGATCGTCAGCCAGGCCGCCAACATCGCCGTGCTCAAGACCTGGGGGCGGATCGCCGACAAGATGTCGAACAAGGGGGTGCTGACCGTCGCGGCGCCGCTGTTCGTGCTGTCGATCTTCCTTTGGACTTTCACGACCCTGCCGGAAAAGCATGCGATGACAACGCCGCTGCTGGTCGTCATCCATATTCTGACCGGTATCTCGACGGCTGGGGTGACCTTGGCCTCGGGCAACATCGGGCTCAAACTGGCGCCCCGCGGCGCGGCGGCGAGTTACCTCTCGGTCGCGTCGTTGGTCACCGCCGTTTGCGCGGGCGTGGCTCCCATCTTCGGCGGGCTGTTCGCCGACTGGTTCGCCGACCGGGAGTTGACCCTGATCCTGCGCTGGACCGAGCCGGAGACGCGCCACCTGTTCCAGGCCATCAACCTGCGCCATTGGGATTTCTTCTTCGGGCTGGCGGCGATTTTGGGACTGCTGTCGCTCAACCGCCTGCGCCAGGTCCGCGAGGTCGGCGAGGTCGAGGAAGATATCGTTTTGGAAGAATTGATGGCGACGGCGCGCCAGGGTATGCGTAATCTGACTTCCGTCGCGGGCCTGCGCGTCGCCGCGACCTATCCCATGGAAATGCTGTTCCGCCATACCCGCCGGCGGCGTCGCCGGGACAAGCAAGACGGGGCGCCTACCGACCCTCCGACGCCGCCCGCCACTTCTTCACCAGACGGACTGACCCCTTGACATGATCACCGATCCCTTGTTCTACGCCGCCGCCATCCCGGCGGTGCTCATCGCGGGCATCTCCAAAGGCGGCTTCGGCTCTGGCCTGGCCCTGGTCGCCGTGCCGCTGATGGCGCTGATCATTCCGGTGCCCATGGCGGCGGCGATCATGCTGCCGGTGCTGATGTCCATCGACTTCATCAACATCTGGGTCTACCGCAACGATTTCTCGCGCGCCGATTTGAAACTGCTGCTGCCGGGCGGGGCGGTGGGGACGCTGGTCGGCTGGTTCGGATTTCAGTTCATGACCGAGGACGGCACGCGCCTGATGGTCGGCCTGATCGCGATTCTGTTCACGCTGGATCACTGGCTGCCGCTGCGGCCCAAGGCCGACGGCGCGCGGCCGCCGGGCTGGCCGGGTCTGATCTGGGGCACGCTGGGCGGCTTCACCAGCTTCTTCGCCCATGCGGGCTCGCCGCCGGTGCAGGTCTATCTGCTGCCGCGCGGCCTGACGAAACGCGCCTACGTCGGCACCTTCGCCGTGTTCTTCTGGGCCGTGAACATCATGAAGTTCCCGGCCTATTGGGAACTGGGCCAGTTCACGCCGGAGGTCCTTTGGACCGCCCTGGTGCTGGTGCCCCTGGTGCCCATCGGCATGCGCATCGGCCTCTGGGGCCAGGCGCGCCTGTCCGACGGCATCTTCTTCGGCGTCTGTTACTTCTTCCTGTTCCTGACCGGGATCAAGCTGACCTGGGACGGGATCTCGGGGATGCTCGGATAACGACCCGATTCCTTGCCCGAGGGGTTAGCGTCGTCCGATCATAGGAATAATTACCATACATTTCTTGACATTCCCATAGCGCTGCGCGCATATGAGGAAAAAGTTCTTGGTTTGTTCCTTTTTCGGAGAATGTCATGGCTCCCTATCCCTTTGCCGCGCCCGGCCGCCTGCGCAGTCTGCTTAACGACGACGACTCCTTTGGTGCCACGCCGGCCGTTCGCAGGTCGCGGATTTCTTCGCCCAGTTGTTCCGCGCGGATCATGACCGGACGCGGCAAATGCGCGCCAAGATGTCCCTGGCGCCGCACGAGGACCGCCAGCTTTTTGACGAGGTCGAACGGGTGCTGGAAGCCGACGCTTTCAACGACGCCCGCCGACGCCTGGCGGGTGCGCCGCTGCCGCTCGGCGACGCCGACGACGACGGCGGAATCGGCACGCCTCCGGCCGAGGGCGGAGACGGCGGCGACGGCAACGATGACGGCGACGGCGGCGACGAGACCCCGCCCTACGATCCCGACCATCCTCAGCCCGGCGATCCGGACGATCCCGATGAACCGGAGGAGCCGGAACGTCCGAAAAAGCCCAAACCGGATTGTTCAGACATTCGCCGTGAACTTGAGTTGGTGAATGGCGAATTGGATGAACTCAATCGACAGATTTTATCTGCAGAGGCCGATCTCAAGGAGAAAGTCGCGGAAGTTGAGCGCCTGCGTGAAGCTGATGGGGAGGACGAATTTCCCTCTACCGATATTTTGGACGACATGATGCGGCCCGAAGACCCCGGCACTCGCACGGCGGTTTGGCTCTTGAATCGGTTGTTGCGAGGATCCTTGCGAAGGCTGTTGGGAAAATCCGTGCCCGGCACGCGCAAGCGTATGACGATCAAAAAGTTGGAGGCGGAGGTCGAAATTCTGAAAAAAGAGATAGAGGACCTAAAACGGAAGTTGGGAGACAAGGAAAAGATACGCTCGACTCTGGAGAAGAGACTGGCCGATTGCGAAAACAGGTGAAGATCAACGGGCCGTCAGGCGTGCGACGGGAGGATCGTTCGTGTCGATCCAACGACGAACCGTCGTGCGGTCTTCCCGGTTCAGGCTGCGTTCAAGGCCGGCGATGATATCGGTGACCTTCGAGCCGTTTTCGCGGGCGCGCAGGTACCAATAATACGCTTTCGCCTTGTCGGCCTCCAACCCGTCTCCCGACGAATGCCGCCGTCCGAGTTCCAGTTGGGCTGTCGAATTTCCCGCGACTGCCAAGCTCCGGAGTATCAAGGCGCCCATCAAGCGATCGGAGTCATTGTCCGCACCCAGGTAGCGGTGGGCCTGATCCAATTTGGCGTCCCCGAACCCCAGGCGTGCCGCCAGAAAAAGGAGTTGTTCCGCTACGTCGTGGCGTAGGCCCGCACCGTCTTCCGTTGCCTCGATCCGCTTCATTTCTGCGTAGGCGAACCTGCCGTTGTCGGACCTGATCCGGCGATTCCATTCGATGACGTCGTCGAATGTTCTTTGGAACGATGCGGATAAATTCTGTTCCGCGACATGGGTGCGATTGGCGGCAATTTTGCTCTCAGGTTCGAGCAATACCAGGGACCGGAGATAATTGCGTCCCAACTCACGCGCCGTTTCCGCGACGCCGAGCGTCTCATGCCACAACACGGCCATCACCAGATGCAGGTCCGGGACGTCGCGCTTCAGATTTCCCGGCGACATAAGCCGTTCGAATTCTTTTTCGTCGATCTTCATTTCGGCCAAATCGTGAAGCGACAGTTCTTTCGATCCGACCGCCGCTTCGTCATCCGCTCTCGTCGCCGTTGACGGGAGGCTGGCGATGACGATAACGATCAGGAATACAAACAATAAGCGCATGAAGGGATTGTATCTCGCCCTTTCGGGCGGACCAAGAACAACAGGCCGTGTCGGGTGCAAATCGGCAGGCGTTCAAATCTGGTGGGAAAGTTCATGGAATGAGAACGTATGAACGGCATTGGCCTGGATCATCTTCAGGAGGGGCCCGGCTCAAATATTGAGCCGGATATATTGTGAGGGCAGAGGACGCGCAATCGGAAGCGCAGCAAAGATTGGACGAGCTTCGCGCGGCGCGGCAGGACATTCGCGATCTGGAAGCCGATATCGAACGAAAGATGGAGGAAAAGGAAGAGGCAGGATGTCAGAAAGGAACCGATTCCAATGAAACCCGATAACCCTAAGAACAAGTCATCAATGACGGGGAAAGTTCGAATGCTGGTTTGCGGAATGCTGATTGGAGTTGGAACTGTCACTGTCGGCAATGCCGCAACGCCCTTGGTTCACCAGTATTTTTCGGTCGAACAGGTCAAGAAATTCACGGACTATGATCGGACGCACTATGTCGCGGGACTGGTCGATGCAATTTCCTACGTCACTTCGAAAGGGGCGATCGGTCCGGAGGTGTCGCGATGCCTGGACGAAGCCGAAAGCACAACTCTCGTATTCCATGAAACCGTATTCGAAGAGGCGATGAAGAACGCGTCCCCAAACGACCCCGTGGCGGGCGTCTATATGCGGTTGATACGGGATTTATGTCGTCCGTTCCTGCAATAGGGGGGGCGAGTTAGGGGCAAGGGGGGCCGCACACCTGGCTCAGCCAATGAAATACTTTCCGGGCGAGGTCCCCAGCACCTTCTTGAACATCGCGATGAAGGCCGAGGGGCTGTCGTAGCCAAGGTCGAGAGCCGTCGCCGTGACCGATTGGCCGGCGGCGAGAAGTTCGAGGGCCTTCAGCAGCCGCGCCTGCTGCCGCCAGGCGCCGAAGGTCATGCCCGTTTCCTTGACGAACAGGCGGGCCAGGGTGCGGGCACTGGCCCCCGCCGTTTTCGCCCAGTCGTCGAGCCCGGCGTTCATGGCCGGATCGTCGATCAGCGCCTCGGCGATGCGGGTCAGGCGGGCGTCCTCGGGCCAAGGCAGGTGCAAAGCGGCCTGGTCGAGCACCCGCAATTGATCCAGGATCACCGTCATCAAGCGCCCGGCCGGGCCGTCCGTGTCGTATTCGGCAGGCAGGTCCACGGCGGCGCGGATCAGTTCGCGCAGCAGCGGCGAGACGGTGACGACGCCGCAGACGCGGGGCAGGGCTTGGGCGGCCTCGGGCGCCACCCAGAGGCTCCGCATTTTCACGTCCGTCGGGAAATCGACCCGATGCGGCATCCCGCCCGGCACCCAGACGGCGCGTTCCGGCGGCACGACCCAGACGCCGCCGTCGGTCGTCACCGCCATGACGCCGGAAATCGCATAGACCAGTTGGCCCCGCGGATGGGAATGCCAGCGCGTCGCCTGACCCGCCGGATAGTCGGTCGCGGCGGCGACCACGGGGCGCGGCACGGCCTGCAGGGCGTCGACCTTGGCGACGTTGTCGGCATGGGTCGCTTCCCGTTCGGGCCCGTCCGAACGGAAGCCGGGGGCGGGCATGGGAAAGCGCGTACGGGGGGCGGGGATGGGGCCGTCCATGGCATCCTCGTTTGTCAATTTAGCGATACAAATTGACAGAATACCGCAAGACTGTCGAGGCGGGTTCGTGCATGTATCCTAAACGAATACCACGACCATACCAAAAACCCGGGCGGACCAATTGCCGCACCGGGAAGACGAGGAAACGACCATGTCCTACACCGACCGCCACGGCGTCCAGTTCCTGTTCCTGAACATCGGACATTTGCTGGACCATTTCTTCCTGCTGATTTACGCGACCGCAGTGCTGTCGATCTCACTCGATCCGGCATTGCAATTGACCTTCGCCACGGCAATCAAGGATTTCCTGGCTGTGCTCCCGTTCGAGGGCGGCGCCGTCACGGCGATGACGGAATGGGCGAACGGCTTGTCCGAGGAAAGTTCCTACGGCTTCCTTCTGGCGCTCTCGACGGCGAGCTTCATTGCCTTCGGCGCGTTTTCCATTCCGGCGGGCTGGCTCGGCGACAAATGGTCGAAGCACGGCATGATTTCGGTCTTCTTCATCGGCATCGGATCGTCCGCCGTCCTGACCGGCTTCGCCAATGGCCCCTATCAGGTGGCCGCGGGCCTGTTGGCCATCGGTGTGTTTGCCGCCATCTATCATCCCGTCGGGATCGCCATGGTCGCGGAAAACGCCAAATCACTGGGCAAGGAGCTTGGCATCAACGGCGTCTTCGGTAACGTCGGCGTGGCCTGCGCCGCCGTGGTGACCGGCTATCTGGCCGATCAGGTCGGCTGGCGTGCCGCCTTCATCCTGCCGGGCGCCGTTTCGATTGCGATCGGCTTTGCCTATCTGTGGTTTTCCCGGAACGCGCCCGAGCCGCATCCCCTGGCCAAGAAGGACAAGTTCATCGGCGCCTCCGCGTCGGAAGTGAAACGCGCCATCGCCGTCGTGCTGTTGGCCTCGGCGCCCGGGATGTTGATCTTCAATTCCACGACCAACTCCCTGCCCAAACTGTTCGACGAACGCCTGGGCGGGTTCGCCGCCAACCTGTCCGAGGTCGGCATGTGGACCTTCGGCGTGTTTCTGATCGCGTCGGTCGCCCAGGTGATCATGGGGCATCTGCTGGACAAGTACCGGCTGAAGCCGATCTATCTGGTCGCCGTCGCGTTGCAGGCGCCGCTGATCTTCCTGGTCGGCTATGCCCACGGCATCGGTGTGCTGGGCAGCGCCACGGCGATGATGTTCATCGTGTTTTCGATCATCCCGATCCACGACACGATCATCGCGCGGTTCACTTCGAAGGATATCCGCTCGCGGGTGTTCGCGTTGAAATACCTGGTCGGGCTGCTGGTCGGCGCCGCCGCCTTGCCCCTGACGGGGTGGCTGCATGCGGCGGTCGGGGGCTTCACCATGGTGTTCATGGTGCTGGGGGCGTTGGCGATCTTCGAAAGCTGCGTCACGTTCTTCCTGCCGGCCCGCGATCACCTGACCCAGGCCGAACCGGCGGCCCAGCCGGCGGAGTAATCAGAACGGCTTAGAACTTTCCCGCTTTCCTTACCCTGCGCAGGGCCTCGGCGACGCATCGACTGTCGGCGAGGCCCTGATGCATTTTGCCGGGCGGCGCGAAACCCAACAACTCGGGCAGGTCCGAGGACGTGGGAGTGGTCCCGCAACCGAGCAGGTCGATAACCGGGTCCTGTACATTGATGCAGTGGCTAAGGGAAAGCGGATTGGCCATGCCGTACAACTGGCAATTGGACACCACGCGGACCAGTTCATCGCCGAAGCCGAATATCTTGGGGGCTGGTCCGACGAATTCGGCGAATTCGGCAAGACCTTCCTTAAGGTCGACCCCTTCACGGTCCAGGCGGTCCTGGGTGATGCCGGTCAGGTCGATGAAATAGGAATCCAGGCCAGGGTTGATCCGCGGCCGGATCATGATTTCAAAGGCCGCGAGTTCCTCCAAGGCCGGGGTGTCGGCCAGTTTCACGGCGCCGATCTGGACGATTTCCATCTCTTCGCCCGGCGCGGACCACATCCGCTGGCGTGATCCGTTCCAGGCCGTCCATTCCAGGTCCATGACGATCAGCGGCGGCAGGCGGCCCGTCATTCGTCGTCCTCCGTCCGCGCCGCGCGGATCAAACGGTCGTTGATCGCGCGGCCGAGGCCCCGGTCGGGGATCGGCATGACGGCGATGGCCGGTGCGGGGCCGGCGTCCAGATCATGCAGCATGGTGAACAGGTTGGCGGCGGCCTCCGTCGTGTTGCCGGCCGCGCTGAGGTTCAGCGTCGCGCCCGGTGCATCCGGGCCGAAACCGAGCAGCGCCTCCCCGTCTTCCGCCGTTTCCGCGTTCAGGCGCAGCGGCTTGGCTGGGGCATAGTGGCGCGCCAGCATGCCCGGTGATCGCGGGCCGCCGGGGCCGATTTCATGGGCGTCGGCGACCGGGCCGTAAGAGCCGCCGAGCGCGGCCTCGATATCTTCACGTGACAATCCGCCCGGCCGCAGGATCACGGCCTGGTCGCCCGTCGCGTCGACCACCGTGGACTCCAGGCCGACCGTGCAGGCTCCGGCATCCAGGATCACCGCCGGGCCGCCCTGATCCGGGCCGGGCAGGGAGGCCGCGACATGTCCGGCCTGCGTCGGGCTCATGCGGCCGGAACGGTTGGCGCTGGGGGCCGCCACGGGCAGGTCGGAGGCCCGCAACAGGGCCTGGCCGACGTCATGGGCCGGGGCGCGCAACGCGACCGTGTCCAACCCGGCGGAAACCAACCGGGACAACCTGCAATCGGCGCGGCGCGGCAGCACGATGCTTAAGGGGCCGGGCCAGAAGGCGTCCATCAACAGGCGGCCCAGGGGCGTGATTTTGGCGTAGTCGGCGGCGGTGTCGGCGTCGGGGATATGGACGATCAGCGGATTGAAATCGGGCCGGCCCTTGACCGCATAGATTTCGGCGACCGCGGTGTCGTTGGTCGCGTCGGCGCCCAGGCCATAGACCGTTTCAGTCGGGAACGCGACGAGCCGACCCGATCGCAGCGCTTCGGCGGCGTGGGCGATTCCGGCGGCATCGGCCGCGACGACGGCCGACCCGGTCGGGGCTCCGCCGCTAGCCGTCAAGGCCGACCCCTTTGCCGAGAACAATGAAATGCGGATTGTCCAGGCCCGGCTTGCTGTAGGTCAGCGGGCTGCCATCGGTCTTGACGACGCGCCCGCCGGCGGCATTGACCACCGCATGGCCCGCCGCCGTGTCCCATTCCATGGTCCGCCCAAAGCGGGGATAGATATCCGCCGCCCCTTCGGCGACACGGCAAAACTTGAGAGAACTGCCAGCGCCGATGCGTTCCGCGACGGTGTAGCGTTCAAGAAAGGCGTCGGCTTCTTCCGCCCCATGCGATTTGCTGACCACGGCGGTGACGCCCGCGGTGGGGACCTCGCGGGCCGCGATCGAGGCCGGCCCGCCGTCGCAGGTTTGCTTGAAGGCGCCCAGTCCGTCGGCGGCCATGAAGGTCTCGTTCAGAACCGGAAGGTGTACGACGCCGAGGATCGGCGCGCCGTCTTTGATCAACGCGATATTGACGGTGAACTCGCCTGTTCGTTTGACGAACTCCTTGGTGCCGTCCAACGGATCGACCAGCCAGAACACCGGCGCCGTCGGCTGGGTCATGCCCTCGGCGTCGACCGCTTCCTCGCCGATGATGGGGAAGGCGTCCGAGACTTCGGCCTTGAGGGCGGCGGTGATCAGGTCTTCCGCCAGGCGGTCGGCGGCGGTCACCGGCGACTGGTCGCCCTTGGTTTCGACGTCGAAATCGGTTTCGTAGACAGTCAGAATCTGCTTGCCCGCGCGCTTGGCGATATCCGCCACCTGTTGAAGCAGGCCAAGTCCGATATCCAGCATGACGGTTCCGGCACGTTGTGGGCAGGTCGGAGCGGTCGCCCCGTCCCCGGTTTGTGGCCGAGGCCCGCACGGGAGTCAACCGGAAGGGCTATCTATCTATTCGGGCAGGGTCCATAGCGGCCGGGCGGGCGGAAGATCGGCGGACGCGGCCTCTTCGGCGACGAATCGCCGTGCCCGGAATCCGTCCGACCAATGGTCCGGCGCCATGCCGGCCTTGCGCTTCAAGTGCTGCAGAAACGCGCGTTTGTCGGGCAGTTGCTCCCAGACCGACGGCAGGAACAGGGCGCGCCGTCCGCCGTCCTCGATGACCAGGCCGTCGACACCGGGCCGAAGCTGCGCCAGCAGATCGGCCTCGTCTTTGACCGTCATGGCAACCTGCGGGCTGAGCACGGAAATGGACAGTGTGACCTCGGGCAATTCCGCTTGGCTCAGGTTCGGGAAGCGCGGATCGCGGAACGCCGCCGCATAGCCGTTGGCGGCGACGTCGGCAATCAGTGGGCGGTGGGCCTCCGGCGATCCGATGCAGCCGCGCAACTGGCCGTTCTTCTTCAACGTCACGAAACAGGCCCCCGGCCGGGCGAGATCGGCGGGCGCCGAGGCAAGGTCGGGCATCGCCGGTTGGCCGGTCGTCAGCCCCCGTTCGATGGACGCGGCGGCCAGCCGGATCAGGCTTTCGCCGTGACGGTCCAACAGCGCCTTGGTCTCGGCGGCGAAGTCGGTTTCGCCGTTTCCTGTGTCGCGGTCGTTGGCGGCGGCCTTGGCCCCCGGCGTTTCGGTGAACAGCCAGGAGCCGTAACCGACGACCCGGTCGCGCGTTCCGGCCGTATCGCCGGAATTGCGCAGGTCCACGGTCTCGACGGCCATGCCCTTGGCCTTGGCCAGTTTCAGCAATCCGCCGACGGGAAACCGGCCGCAGGCACCGTCGCGTTCGATAGCCGCCGGGTCCAGGGTTTCAATCGCCCGGCAGGTCCGCCGGTCGATGGCCTGGGCGTGGTCGTAA
>MDTA01000765.1_pt1 | contig 35269 bp, 26 predicted proteins | sample 811151 | NCBI WGS metagenome assembly MDTA01 (sample SAMN05326648, study PRJNA326480) | marine metagenome | isolation source: seawater | place: Indian Ocean: South | collected 2010
GATCGAGTTGGTGTTTCCAATCGCTCAGCCTGCTCTCGCGTAGACACCTCGGAAGTTTTGAAATGTTTATCACATAAACACACACACGAAAACAAATGAGCCATGTGTTTCCGTCTCCTCAGTCTACTTCCGCGTAGACACCTCGGAAGTTTTGCATATCGAGACTACACATCAACACTATCTCCATCGCTTTCGTCGTAATGGCTAGATTCTTCGTCGGAGGATAGTGTTTCATTTAGAACGACATAAAAATCGACGATATTATCAGCACTTCCTAAATACTGCTCCAACGCTACACGAAGCGCGTCGCCGAATAGACAAGCTTGACTGTGCGTCCAATCACCCGACGGATCGGCGCCTTCCTCCATACGAAAGAGAATTTCACCATAGTCTGCATTCTTTGGCGTACTTTGAATCCTAGTGGCATTTCTGATCTTGCGTTTAGTCCCGATCCCGCCCTCCAAACACACAAAAATAACGCGATCTTCCTTCTTCCCGACCCCACGCTGGTAAAGAACATCTGCCCATATTTGCAAAAGACGCTCGCTGTAACCAGTCTTCATCCGGGTCTGCAGCTGTTCCCAGCCATAGCGTTGTTCCCCCCCAACGTCACAATGCAGCCTGAATCGGAGCTCGAATTCTGGCATTGTGCCCCGCCAACGCACCATCCCATATATACCAGACTTTATGGAACCCATACGTATTCGTCTTCGTCACTCCCCTGTACGGGATCATTGCCGTCCAAAAACACGTATTCGCTTTGAAAGCCAACGTCAGTGCCAGAGCTGCTCGTTGTATCCTCCACCACACTGTCCTTTGGAAGCAGTCTGTGATTCAGAACCTCTCTCTGTTTTTTGTGGGTTGTGGTATGAACTTGTCCACTTTTATTCTTGCGAGATGTTGTCTTGACAAAATTGTATCGAGTGGCCATGTTACAGTCGGTGGCAGGCCCCATTGGTAACAATATCCTGGAAAACATGTTGTCTGGTTGGTAATGGGTACTTATATAGCATGTCTTCTCTGCTACTTGACTTGTTTTTTTATCAAACGTTGCGTATGGATGCAATGCAGATTCTTGAATCCAAGGATCAGTATATAAGGTGAGATTGTAAATCAAGTCGATCGTGACACACCAACTTTGCAGAAAATGGAGCATCGACTGAAAACATTGCTTCAAAGGGCAAAGAAGGCAACTGAAAGAATGCAAAGGGCCAAAAGTGACGAGGAAAGATGGAGGACCGAAAAACACTTATCGTGGGATCCAGACATGAGGCTCGGGGTAATTCAGCAAGCACAGCAAATGCATGCCATGTGGGCCCTCAAGCTCCAACAATACAACGATCTATTCCAAGAGGCATTGATTGAAGCGTTGCAAGATTTCAAACACAAGCAGGTCAAGCCTTCGAACGCATTTACTGAACTACCAGATGATATGATTGATTCTGTGCTGGAAAAACTCGACGAGGGAGAGAGTGACGCACGCAAGATGATACAAGGACTAAAAGATACACTGAAACGAAAACAGAAACAGCTTCGACAATACAAGGCGGAACTGACTGAGTTGGAGGACATTCGTCAGGTGACTGCGTGGGATGGGCTGGAACAGAACTTGGAGCAAGTCAAAAACAGAATCAATAGGCGAACAAAGGAGTTAGAAGCCCTTGAAGAAGACTACGACGAAAGGAAAAGACAATTCTCGCATCACTTTTCCCCAGAGAAACGAAAGATCTGGAAGAAACTCCATCACAGTGACAGAACTGTGACTCCGTCACGGGCTTATGCAGACCTTCCCGCAGAGTTGAAGGGAAGGATTGAGGCGGAGGCATTGGAGTTGAAAAGGGCGGATGCGCGACAGGCCCCAGTGTTTCCCAACGGTACGCGAATTTCGTTTGACATGGCCAGGCGCACTAACAGAGAAACAGGACACGAGGGCGTTGTTCAAGATTATAACTTTGGACATTATAGAATTCTCAGAGATTCCGGTAATGTTTGGATTATGAGACCTGGTGACGATATTGTCAATATTGAAATGGTATCGGCTTCACAGGTCGCGACGCACTTGCCATTAGGGTCCAGGGTTATGTTCTCCAATGACGACCGAAGGTCCCTCAACTACGCACTTGCAACTGTGGATGACACAAATTCACAGGAAGCCACCACAGAACGCGATCAAGAGGGTGAGATTGTCAACTTTTATCGGGGCGTGTACACCATCTGCGACAACGCAAACAGGGTGTCGTATCTGAGACAAAATGATGTATCTCCAGTGCCCCGCGCACCCCGGAACGTCAGTGCATCCGAAACCTGCCCGTTGTGCTTGGATGACGATGCGGAAGAAATAGCTCTCTGCGAAAACCTCGGTGGCGAAGACGAGAATGGAGAGCGGCGCGGACATGGCGTGTGCGCCGCATGCCTGCCAGAGTACATTGAAAGGGCCCGCGACAATTGTCTTGTGTGTCGCTCTCCGTACGGCAACACATGGCGAGAGGCCAAACGAAAAACCTACTTGCCGGCAACCTTTGAGTTGCTGGCGCATCAACTCACGTGCCTCTGTTGTTTTGAAGTTACTGCGCAACATGTGCAACAATGGTACGACTGGGAAGAGTTCATGGATGAAGACAGAGACGGACATGAACAAACATGGAAGTCACAATTTTTGATTGATAAACGGAAAATTCAAAGCGCCCTTGACACGGCTGATGAGTGGGATTTTAGTGAACAGGAAAAGGTGAGATCATGGTGGTTAATGACGAAATTGCTGCATTACGAGTTGATGAAGATGAATTTAAAAGACTTAGCAAGGTATCTGACGCAAACCTGTGGATACGACGTCACTTTTAATGAAGTGAGATTGTGGCGCATCGTAAAGAGTAAAGATATGGCAGCAGAAAAGTCGAATTTTGTTTCTTATTTTGAAAAACTCTTAAAAAGAATCGGTCGTGCGTCCACCCCAAACGAGAAAAAATGGGTCAAAAAGTGGTGGGAGGTTGAACGAGAGGAGTATTTGTCAAAGATTTCATCGTCGACTTTTCAGGACCATGATTCCAGTTCCATCGCACAGGGACTTGAGAATGAGTTTACTATCATGCCAACCTTTCGAGAAAATTTTGTGACATATGGCTTCAGTGAAGAAGAGGCTTTGAGGATTATAAGAAACATGAGGCGATCCTTTCGTTTCTTTCCAGACAACGACTATACGGTCGATTTTGAAGATGAAGAATTTTGTTTGCTGATCACACAAATTGCAGTGGAAAGTCTCTCATCAGATATGGTTCTTTGGGGTAGGTTTGAGTCATTCGTGGACGCCTATCATCGTTCTGCAATCGCGAAGTTATCTGCCGACACGGTCAATGCACCGCTTGCAAATGTGGTGCCGTCGGAAACCTGCCCGTTGTGCTTGGATGACGACGCGGAAGAAATAGCTCTCTGCGAAAACCTCGGCGACTTTGTGAATGCCGAAGGCGAGCGGCAAGGGCACGGGGTCTGCAACACATGCCTCCCCGCCTATCTCGCCACGGGACGCGACAATTGCCTTATTTGCCGAACTCCGTATGGAGAGAGATGGCAAGCAGTAAGGCAGAATTACCTTCCAGAACCCGACCCGTGGATACGTGAAATGCAGGATCACATGGCTCAAAATTCTGACGATTCCGACGTCAGCCTACCGTACGATGACGACAGCTCTAGCTCCGACGATGACGGTCCTGCGGTTCCGTTCTACGGCAGCAGGCCGACGACCCGCATTCCTGTGTTCCGTCGCAACCAAGCTCCTCAATTATTTCGCGAAGGCTTTGCCGGCGCGTACACTCAAGAAGACAATAGAGGCTTTGATCTCATAGAAGACAGAGACAATGTGCGACAATTTCCAGACCCGTTTGAAATTGGTTCTTCGGTGTGGGCGTCGGAAAACTCTATCTACACCGAACTCAGTCGGCATATCCCAGATCACGCGCGCTTGCCATCGAATGAACGGTACATTGGCTTAGGGTGGGTTGTAAATGCATGGCGCGAAGGATCGGAAGTCGATGAAGATGAGAGCACATGGTGGTATACAATCGAATGGGATTTGTCATGGGTGTCAGCAACGCAACCTGTATACATTCGCACAGATCACCCGCGAGCTCATTTGCAGATGGAACAACCACGCAGCTTTGCTCGTGATTGGGTGAGGGAAGTTCCAAGCTTTCATATCGATGTGGAGTTCAAAGTCGATGGCTTCACGCCCGCCTTTGACGTCTTGAGTGGGATGACACGGTGGGAAACGATATACTGCCGCGTCATACGCAAAATGCCCATATTGGGGAACACAAATCAGCTGGTGGCACTGTCCAGAGAAGATGGGACGTTTATTCAGTACAAGTTGGTGAGGTCTGTAGACATTTTCCGGGGCTGTGAGTTGGAGCGTTTCCAATTCAAGCCCCATGTCTGGCCTGACACGTAAAGTTATAAATACCCATAAACTTGAGGACGACTCACTCAAAGCATCACTCCACACAGGGATACGTACAAACCAAGGACTCATATCACAGCCTCCAGCAGCATGAGCTCGGTCATAGTGTCTAGCAAACACACCTTGGATGCGCACCACCAGGGTTTGGCCAGACGGTCTTGTGGAGGGCGCTCGACGAAAAACTTTGCACTGGGCCCCTCAACTTCTTGGGAGGCTTGCAAGTGCGGTGCTTGCGAATGCCCTTGCTGTATGGACAGTAGGCTGCCGTCATCGGAACAAGTTTGCCACACCCTGGAAAGATGCAACGCTTCATCGGCATGCCAAGTCGACCTTCCCCGGTATCTTCGTTCCTCCCGTCGTCCTGCTCATCGTCGTCGTCCTGCTCATCCTCGCCGTCCTGCCCATCGTCGCCGTCCTGCTCATCCTCGCCGTCCTGCCCATCGTCGCCGTCCTGCCCATCGTCGTCGTCCTGCTCATCCTCGCCGTCCTGCCCATCGTCGTCGTCCTGCTCGTACCCATCACTGCCGAGATCGACGCTGGTGCTGTCGTCCTGGTCTGCGGTGACGCGATTGATCTCCTGCTAAATCTTCTTGAAGTAGTAAGTGTTGAAAGCTCCATGCCTGCCACCAGAGCCGCAAGCCCTGTGCTTCTGCAACGCCCTCTGCATCTTGTCAATGTCGAAATTGACGGCGGCAATCCAAGTCAAAGCCTGCCGCTCAGCTGCAATCTTCCAAGCAGCCGAGGCATGCACGGCCCTCTTTTTGTCTCTGCCGACCTTGCGAGCAGGAGAACGCGGAGCAGCGACATGCTTGGACTGAGCCTTGCGGCGGCGGCGCATCCACATGCTGTCAACCGTATGGTTTGACCTGGTTTGACTGGGGCGAATAAATGGACTCGACGTTCGCGTGAACTCCAACCGCGAAAGTAATAAACTAGCTGTTGTTGTTTCCCGCATTAAAAGTTTATTGACGCAAACACAGGCCACATTCGCGTCATTGCCTCAAACCAGTTCAAAGTCTCCCCAGAGAGAGCACGGGCACCTCGAAGCCAGCATGCCGCGCAAGCGTACAGCCAAAAAGGCCGGACTCCCCGCGACCAACGAAAACGTGCCCACACCGACAGAGCGCACCGCCGCTGGGAACGCCAAGCTCAAAAAGCTTGATGAGCGGATCAAAGAGTACGACGAGCGCATCTCCGCTTGGAACGACAGGCTCAAAAAGCTTGATGAGCAGATTAAAGAGCTGGATGAGCGCATCGCCGCCAAGGACGAGGAGATCGCCGACTACAAAAAGATAGGACAGTGGATCAAACAGGAAATCGCACACTGCCAGAAAGGCCAGCAATTCATTGCTAAGAAAAAGGTCAATCTTCAGTGATCAGGGTGTTGCTCAATCGGACAATCCACAAGGAGACCATGTCCTGATTTCTGAACTTTAGAGGTGTATTTTTGAAACCTCTATTTTGATTTGATCCCAATTGATCATAAAGATTACAAAGAACGCCCCGGCAACAAACAAGCAAGAGAATCGCATTGATATGCATATTGATATCAGTGATGTAATCAGCAAGGCCACCTCCCCTTCAATGCAACCGCACACTATGGCGCCAGTCAAGGCGATGAAATACGTCAGGACGTAGCACAAATCTACTGACATGCAGGACGACAAAGAGCACAGCCCTGTGTTCCCGCGAGATTCTGTGTCAAAGGGAAGTGCACGGGCGCCAAAATCTTCCCGCAGCAGACTTGTGGCCTCGTACTCCAATTGTGGGTTCATTGTGGGACGTGGATGCTTAAGAATAAAACTTATATAGACGACGCATGTAAAATGAACGAACGTGGTGGCATTTGCATTCATTAACGCAACCAATATATGAGTACCCTCATGAATATCACTGCAACAATTACTCTTTTCATCGATGCCTGGATCGAGCATCGCCACTTTTTTGCTGAGTTTCTAGGATTTAAAGGAATCTATCTTCTGCGTGGATCATGCCGCCGCTTGCGCAGCGAGCTCGACGACCACATGACTTGGCGCCAGTGCAACAGGAATCTGTGCCAGCCTTTGCTGATGAACGCCTTGCGTCAGGCACTGTTGAGCTCAAGCGTACATTTTCTGCGCAAACTTCTGGACCATGACAAAATCATGCGCGTGCTGTGTTCACAAAACGCCCAAAAGCACATAGCTGAGCGGTATAAGCGACCTCCCATTATCCACCTTGCTCTGTATCACAGAAACAGAGAGAGTATTCTGATGCTTGCCTCGAAAATGGAAGAGTCGATGGCGGTGGTCAGAAACTCAACAGGAGACACCTGTTTTCACGTGGCAGCCCGTATGCAGGATGACACCCTGCAGTGTCTCTTACGCTTTATGCCGGAAAAAAGCAGCATGAACCTACTCAACGACGCCGGAGAAACGCCCCTTTCTACGGCCATTGCGAGCAAACATCTTCGCAATGTGCAGGCGTTGATGACGTTTGACGTGTTTGCAGTGACCTACATCAACGTATTAGGACATGGCGCACCCATACACGATGCTGCGTGGTCTGGCGGCATTGAATGCTTCAAAATAGTGTACGGGGCAACGTTCCCGTGTTTTCGCATGTCTAAGTGCACGTACGGATACAACGCTCTAATGATTGCATGCTTGAACGAAAATTACGAGATCGTCGAGTTTATTCTTGATGATATGCAGGATCGCAGCGAACTGCACAAGGTCATGCGCGCGCAGAATACCTTTGGGCAGACGTGTCTTCACCTCTGCGTCATGAATGGTAACTCGCAACTGCTAAAGCTCATTGTCTCTAAATGCCCGCACGATCTACTCTTCATCAAAAACATAGCCGGCATCGAGCCTCTGGAAATGGCTCTGTGTCAAAGATCTTGCATTGTCGCAGATATACTACGACAGGCGGCAATACGAACCGATCTGGTTGGTTGATCGCACCAAATTTGATCTGCGCTCCGCCCATAACTTGATTTTGTTTCATTTTGTGACACGCTCACAATCCCTGAAACGAGGAAAAGAAAATAAATGTTCATCGTTCTCTGTCTTGTCCACCTTGTCACCACGCATCGGCGGTGGCATCACATGCTTCCCTTTTCCACCCTCGTTGATGTTTTTGATAGCTGTCTTCTTTTTCTTGCCCTCCTTGTTCTCATCCTTCAGGGCCATGATGTGGTTGATCTTGGCAACACGCGATTCAACTCCCTTCTGAAAACAATGGCCGAGAGCGTCTGTGGCTGCTGTGAAAAAGCCGCTTGTCATCGCACTGAGCATCATCAAAATCCAAACGCACATTATGGCTGCCATGGTCAGATTTTTCCGTACTGCACATATACTTTGTTTTGAAACAGATTTCACATGTTCCCCCAGAGTCAAGCTGCCGCCCGAGCAAAAATCAAAATCACAGAGTAAAGTTTTTCGCATTTCTTTTTTAACTCTGGTACAAATATATTTAGTTTTAAAACAAAAGGTTGGTACTGCACATTCTGAACCATATACTTTGTTTTGAAACAGATTTCACATGTTCCCCGAGAGTCAGGCTGCCACCCAAGCAAAAATCGAAATCGCAGAGTAAAGTTTTTCGCATTTCTTTTTTAAATCCGGTACAAATATATTTAGTTTTAAAACAAAAGGTTAGTACTGCACAATTAGTACCATATACTTTGTTTTAAAACAAGTTCCATTATCCCGACAGACAGTCAGGGTGCCGCCCGAGCGAAAATCGAATTTCACAGAGTAAAGTTTTTCGCATTTCTTTTTATCTTCAGTACCACAAGACGCTGTTTCAAAACAAGCGCTGCCAAGTTTGCGTTCAGCCACGGACGGCATTTGCATGTCCGAACGACGCGCCCAACTGCGCTACAGCAGCCTGCATGACCTGTGCAACCTCAGTTCCAGGGACAACAATGTGAAACAATGCCTGTGCTGCCTCCGATTCATTAGCAAGTCTGGTCCCAGCACGGTGAAGATAGAGGTAGGCCCGGCCACATTTTGCCGTCTTGTGGACGACAACAAACAAACATGCCCAGAATTGTACTACCGCCAACTAGCACAAGTGCACCAGGACAACATGTACGTGTGCTTCATTTGCGAGCCAAACATCAAGAAAGCTATCAAACAGATGGATGCCAACGAGGAGATACAATCGCCATCCAAATTTCTGGTCGAGACACTGCAGTGCATCGAACAAGGGGTATTCACGTTCAAAAACTTCTTTCCTATTTTCAAGGGAGTGGTTTGTCTCGCTTCCGAGCTGCAAACCCCCAGCGCATGCCACCGACACCCCCTGAGGTGCGTGCAGATGGACACGACCGAAGGCGTTATCACCTTTGTTCGTATGATGGCTATACACAACAGCAACGACGATGATTCCAGTACAGAGCGCCTTGTGTGGAGTGACTTTAAACACGGCGATGATTTTGAAAGCAGGGCCCGAAAGACTCCACCCATTGAGGAAATCATTGCAATGATTCGATGGCAACACAGAGGATCCGGAACGGATCCGTTGAGTTTGTCGATGACGTCCTACGAGGACTGCTGCGAGGAGACATCCAGCCTGCGCAGGTGCATGCGCAATAGCGAGTGCAAGCACGTTTTTAGTTTGATCCACGGACAACAACGCGATGTGAAAGTCGAAGACGGATGCATTTTCTGCGCCGGATGCTGCGATGACGTCGCAAAATATCAGAGGGAGGAGGTCGAGTCTTTCGAGACATCTGTGCTGCTTTCATGGCACGAGCTCAAACCATACCTCGAACACACAGCCTCTCAATCGCAAGAAGCAGCAAGCCCCCCCTTTACACTGAGGTGCACTCGGACTAACAAAATACAACTACGTTCCTACGAGTACTATAAACGCGTTCTGTGCAAGAGCATTCCGAAAGAGTACCATTACGCCAGCGCAAGACACTTTTATTCCTCGCAGCTGTTGCGGCACAAGAGCGTGAAAACAGTTTGAATGCATATTGGATCTGGGTCAGAAGGCGAATCTCGAATCAGATCTTTATTGCTGCCAAGTAATATGGGCAGGAAAATCAAACCAGCCCCTGCTGAATCGAGTTTGCAATGAAAAGATACTGTTGCAGGGTGTATATCTTGATGCCGTCAAACTTGGCGGTCAGGGCGTGTCTGGAACACACGCGGATGGTGACAAGAGTTTTGCTGTGGCAATCCAGGACGACGTGGGTCTGCTGTAGCGACGTGGACTTGCACATACAGCATGTTTTGCTTTGGCTTTCGACCTCCACACACGCCTGCGTGCATCCCTTGTTACGCCTGGCGACGAAATTCCGGGTTGCGTAATGCGGCCCTGCAGACGCAGCTGCATCCCCTCTTGACAGGGCAAAATACATGAAGCTATTCGACATGAACTCGTTCTGGAAAGAAGGAGAGAAGACATGCTTGCCCCACAAAACGTGGTTGCAGTGCCCGTCGTCGTGATTTCCAGAGTAAACGACAAAGCGACAGCATCGTGGGCACATGACGATGGGGATGTTCCTGATGAACGCGACGCGACCCAGCATCCCGACCTTTACACACATATCAGACTTTTCGCACTTTGTGCAGGAAACCTCTCCCGTGCGCAGATCTGAGCGGTAGGAAGAAAACACATTGTTGCGCGCACATCTGATGCACAAGTGCAGCGTGCAGCACTCGTGGACTTGTTTGTCGCAATTGATGCCGATTTTTCGAAGGCACTCGAGCTGTTTCCGAGTATGCTCAGTGGTCAACTCGAAAACCCGGATGATTGACGTGCACTCCCACAAGTCCACGATGTTTTTGCTCGGAACACCCACCTTGTTGCAGATACTCTCAAAAATACAAAAATTGGAAGTGTATGGTATTCGATGCAGGTCTACCTCACACCCGTAGTCCAAACTGTGCTGCTTTTCTTGCGTGCCCCATCTCCGCTTCACTCTATTGTCGTTGAGAGCTTCTGTGGTCCCCGAAAAGATCAGCTTGGAAGATCTCGTGTTCCTCTCGTACATGACCTGGCAGGAGGCTGTTGTCTCTAGCAAAACAGCCACGAGATCCTCCGCCCCCAGGATACAGCGGCCCACCCCCAACCGGTTGCAGGCACGCCCGTAGGCGGTGTTCAATTCGACGCGCAGCTGCTGCCCCATGTTGAATGCATTGGCACACAGAGTTTCGTTATTTGAGCTCGACATGAAGCGTTTCTGGGGGATCTTGGTGACGTTGGTGATGAAGTAGTAGACATATTCCACAAAACACACCCTGAAAAGGGGGCGCAGTTTGGTATACACTGCGTTGCATTCTTCGTGCCCCATGCACATCAATTTCTGGAAAAAGCTGAAAATGGACACGCGAAGCCAAAACGCCACATCCTTCACGCCGTGACGGGGGTAGAGAGAAAGCAACGTTGGCATGCAACAACGCAACATTGTGACGAGGTCGTTCAGCCCCTCAGCAGACCACCCTCCGTCTCCCTGCGTCCTGCGACTGTTGTACATAAACGGCAGGCAGCTCCGCATGAAGCACACTAGCTCTCCATCGTGACTTCTGCTGTAGCAGAGCGCGCGCATGATGGTCACAAACAAATCCGGAAACAGAGATATGTCAAAACAGACAGCCCTCCCCCTTTGCAGCCACAGATCGATATATTCGTGGTTGCCTTCTGCACAGATCGGGATCAAATCTTGCATGTTCTTGCGCGCACTCTCCTCCCCACACCTTGCGCAATCCTCCAGGTGTTTTATAATCCTCTCAATCCCACCCTCTGAGATGTCAGCGGCCAGCCCCCTACCCGTGTTCGTTTCTTGTGATCGAATGGTTTCCAAATCAGACACCATCGGGACCCTGTTGATGTAGCAGCACTCAAATGCAAACGGCTTTGAGCATCGACTTCGATGTCTCTTCTGCGAGGTGTTTGACCCCTCCTTGGCCGCCTGCCGCATGCTGTTTTTCGTCAGGGACTTTGTCACGAATAGGGGGCCTACCGAAAAGGCTGCTCCATGTACGCTACGCCCTTTTGTTCCATGTAACAGATCCCCCCGTTTTTCTTATACACCCTGTAGAAATTTCTCTGGTGCCTGACGATGGGCATGGGCAAATTCTGCAGAGGTCCGTTGGGCGGACAGACCAGGCACGCCCCGAGGTCGTATTCCCCGGGCTTGCTGTGGATGTTGTAGTACTTCTGAATGACACCCTCAATTTTTTGGCTGGACTGCAGAATATCAAAAAAGAAGACCTGCGTCGCAGCACGCAAACAAGGCAGACACATTCCGTTGCGCTTCGAGACGTCACTCTCCCATGGCAGTACGAATTCGACTCCAACAAACGGACAAGAAGGATCGATGAACTGACATTCACAATCCTTGCCGCGAATACAGCTTCTCTCGTCGGACGCAATCGCCTGTCTCAAAAAGCCCTCCTCGTACTTCCGCGTCACAGGCCGAACTTCGTTTGTGTAGATCAAGTTCTGCGTGTCCACCCCCAGCAGCGTCTTCTTGTAGTTTGTCATTGAAACAACGCTCTGCAAGTTGTCACTGACGTTTTTGAGAATCTTTTCTATTTTTTCGACGTCACACGGAAGCCCCTCATACTTGTTGATTGTGCTCTTGGCAACAACTTTGATCTTTTCAACATTTTCGGCATGCACGCCGGCGTGAATCGTGCTTTTTGGGACCGTGGCCACGCAGTCTGAAATCTGCGGCGTACAGGATTCGCCCGACTCCTGCTTTGCTACCTTGGCGCGCCCCGTAGGCCCATTGATTTTACGCCTTCGTTTTCGGACGGAATTGTCTTCTGCGTCCATCTCAACTGAAAAATTGGTCTTCAGCGTCACTGTCTTCCATTTGTCTGGAAACATGCTTGCCATCGTCTGTCGCACGGGGTCCACTCGTCTTGACCGCGACTACTCTGAATTTTTATTTCTTTTTACTGCATAAATTTTGTGGGAAAAAAGAAAGAAATTTGGCCGTGTTTGATATTTGTACCAGTGACTTTTTTGGGTACGTCTTTGTTTCAAAACCAATCAAATTGCCCGCACCCGGTACCACCACCATGCCAATGACCAAGGACACGGTCAGCGAAAGCTCGGACGAGGAGGTTCAGAGGATGCCCTGGCACGCCCCCAGGAAGAACAAACAGCACGAAGGCATCAAACTCACGGAAATCAACTGCGAGGTTGCCTGCAGGTTGCAGTTCTGAGCTTACTCGCAATGTTGTGCCTTCTGAGATGACTGGCAACGTTGTGCACAGCTTTGTGTTACCAGAGGGCAGTGGATTTGAACCACTAGCTCGTCCCAGTGACGACCCTCAAAAGCGAGAAACGGCATTCTCTTTTGCGGCCCTTGCAAGCAATCAATAAAACCGTACTTACCGAACGCCGATACTGCCTCTTGAATCATTTCTACTAGCTCCGCCTGATATTCACACAGCGAAAGATGTTGCCGGAACTGGGCAAGATGCCGCGGATAGTCACTGCCGAAGATGTCCATTGCTTGGAAAAAAGATGTGTCGTCCTCCGCCACAATAGTCACCTCCGAGAAATTTTTAAGCACAACGCAACTTTCTCCTTGGATGCGACCGACTGAAACAGAAAAATCGAAAAGGGACGAGCAAGATTCCGAAGGATACGATATATCGACACTGGACGAGCATTGGAGCGAGTTCATGATCATGTGAACGCGCTTGGGTATTAAAAACATGGGTATGAAAGCCATGCTGGCAAGAACTTCGCTCACTTCCGCACATGACTTGAAAGAATCGATTGAAATGGTAATGTCAATCTCTTTGTGTGCGTCGTCGACCAGAGACCTTTCTTGTTTCGTCATGACGGAATACCCTGCAGAATTTTTCAGCGGTGTATGCGACATGTTTTTGATTGTAAACACATCCAAGTGAAGATTTTGCACAAAGCTAGAGATAAACTCCAACTCGGCATCGAGGATCTCGCTCTGTTGCGCCGGCATGTGCAGAGAACTTGTCGTGTACATGTGGAAAATTGCTGTATTTTTTACGCTCATGGCAGCATTGAGCTCTGCAGGTAATTGCGTGTTCAATTGTTGTAATTCCGACGCTTCTGCTTGCTTGGAAAACGGAGTATGCCACTGGATCGACAAGCGATGCTGCACAAGCAGCAGCCTGCGTATTGAGAAGTGCACGCTTTTGTCGCCAGACAATGCATCCATTAATCCTTGGTTGCTGTCCGTCACCACACGCGGAACATAAATCGGCCCACTCTCCGTCCGTGATGACAGCCGAAGGGTTGCTGCTTCCAAAGGCAACAATACGGGGCTAAAACTAGCAAGGTAATCTCTCACCCGGAAATCCGATATTCTTGCGTTTAGAGAGTCCAGGCGCAAGCAAACCGAAGATTGATTCTCGGAAAGAGTCATGTTCACAGCATGCGCACATCCGCTGAAAATCTTTGCGCGTCCCGCGTCGTTCACACATGAAGATTTTTCGTGTGCATTCCATCCAGAGGCATCCGCTTGCAGAGCGGTGGGTAAATCAGTAATGTTTCTCGCTCTCTGAGTGTACTCCTGTGGGTATATGTTGTCAAACGCTTCTTGCAGCAAGGTGCCAGGACATGTTGTTTGGTAAGACATGGCCGTGCTGATTTGAAGCACCTCCCGTCGCGGCTCGCCCCATACCCACGAAGCCCCGCTCAAGACACCGTGCACCAGAGCCTCCGTGCTTTCTGGAACGATTTCCAGCTGCTCAAGATACGCACAATCATACAAAGTGTCGTCGCTCCAGGCTGGAGCCAGGTTCTGCGTCGCGCTGACAGGAACAGATGCTTGCGCGCATGTCACCCGGCAAACATGCTGGGCTAAGGCCTGCGAAGTAGGAATGGCAACGTAAGGCCACACACTAGCAAACAGCGCTCGCAGCATTGTTTCTTCCACGAGTCTGGTATTCAAACACGCGTCGACAGACGAAACAACCAGCCCGGCGTGGACCAGCGTTCCTCCGTCAGTGCCTTCCATCCACACATCCGACTTCGTGAGGTTTGCGGACACACTGCTGATGACGAGATCGAGAATAAAGTAGCTTACCACCTCGGGTGGAAACGGGACAAAGACAACGACTTCCACAAAAAACACCGTTGCGTCACAGCCATCAAGGTTCGCGTCTCCTGGGGAAAAAATAATGCCTCGGTGCGTCGCGTTGCAAGAGACACTTGACGGCTGCGCCACGGATTGCAAAATTGCCGTCACGTTACTAGAAGACACACTGTCCCAGTGAAAGGCCTGTTTTGAATGCAGTACGACCGATACATTGTCTGTACCACAAGATGGGCAGGTGGCAAACACACACAGAGAGTGCGATATGCTTTGCATGTCACTGGTACCCAACCCGTACCCGTGGACGGTGAAAGTAACATCCGTATGATTTTGCACTTGCAAGGACGACAAAGAAAGGTAAGCAGAGGGCATCACGAGCGCCTCTGTCACGGAATGCCCGAGAAGAGACAGCGCCGTGGCAAAGTGCACTCTTTGCTGCCGTGATACCGTCAATCCCCACTCGACCATCTCCTGCGAAAAGTTTGGTGCTAATAGCAGCCAGTTCCAGTCCACGTCAAAAACCCGCGAGGTGGTGTGCAAAAATGATACGAGCCAGAAACCAGAGCTTTGCAGGCCCGAATCAAACAGCGTCGTCTCCTGCGGAGTTGATGTTTTCTCACGCTCCAAATGCGTGACTATTTCGTCAGCTCGTTGCAGCATGTCGTCGTGGTCTGTGCTCATACTCCAAAACTTGGTCACACCAACCTCGCTTTCGATAAAGAATCTGTCCTCAAAATCGAATACATCGGCAACAATTGTGCGCAGATCCACGTACAGCGCGTAATCTGAATCCCCCTCGAAAAACACCGAGACTTGCGCCGCGCACTGTAACGCAGTGAGGTTTTTGTGGAAAGCATCGCCCAGTGCTGACATCATACACTGAAACTGTTCCACCGTCGGGCACGGCCATTCACCGACGTCGAAGAGCTGGTACTCTGAACTGACGGTGCTTCTGATGTCGTGCTTGTTTACCTGGGCCCCAGCAGGGGCGAGGCACGACAGCACTCGATCATCTGTATGAATCCATTCGTACGAGAGTCGAAGCATGGAAGGTTTCACAGTCACTTGCACTGACACGGAGCTCTCGTTTGCCAAGCGTTGCTTGTAAATGGCAGCGCGCAACGACGATATCATGATTGGCAGGTCCTCGTGATAACGCTGCACGCTCTGCAGCGATTTGAGCAAAACAGTTGCGTCTACCGTGATCATTTTCCCGTTTTTCTTCGCGTGTTGGCCAAAGCCAGTTCTCCAGACCTCCTGGCGTTGAACGTACACGGTTGTCGACAACTGGGCCTCTTTGAATACGTCAAAAATTAGCGTCATAAACTTTGGGTCGACCATGACATTTTTAAAGGAGACCAGGGCATGCGTGCCGTTGATCATGGCCCCCTCGATAGTAGCGGGGCATGTTAGCATCGCACCGGATCCGTCTGTGCATACCAGGTTGTCCCGAGCCACAACAGCCTGCCTCTGCTCCGCAGAAAGCTCATCTACATTCACCGACAGCGCGCTCTTGAGTCCGTGCACAGATATCTCTGGCAGCTGGGCGTGCATGTGCGAAAACGTGTCCTGGGCCTGATTCAGGTGCACACAGGCAAAGGCATTGTCGTGCACCATGATAAATGGGGGTAAACAGTGGCAGTGCTCCACAACAGAAGACCCGGGCAAACTGTTGGAATGCAGCGGGCAGGCCACCGCCGCTGCCTCTCCCCCAGGGCAAAAGCTCGTGGACTGACACAAGTGACACTCGCCCCCCGAAAAAACCGACCCAGGTACGCATGTGCAATTGGCAAGACTTGAACTCTGCTCCTTGCTTCGCGAAAGCGCGGGGCACTTTTTTGACCCAGACCCGTCACAGTAGGACCCCGCTTGACACGTCCAGCAATTCCACCTTGAATGGTCAAGAGAGTAGAAACCTGCTTTGCACGTACAGTTTTGCAAGCTGTGACTCCCCGGTGGACTGTGCGTCTTTTCCGGTGCTAAGGGGCATGGAAACACGTCGGAACCCGTGCAGTAGAAACCAGGGACACACGGCACGCATTCGCTTGCGTTGGCCGGTCTGTAAGAGCCCGGGTCACACGCCATGGACCATGACACCCAGACCAGACCCAAAGCAAGATCAAGGCGCACAAGATCTCGCTTCATACATATAGGGGTGTATCACCGTTGTTTGCTACAGATTTATATACCTTGTGCGGGTGAAGACGGTTTGGGGGCATGCTTCTGTAAAAGCCGTTGGTTTGGCGCTACAATGTATTTACAAGGATGCATATACGGGCATTTTAAGTCAGTTTCCATTTCAAAAAAAGTCCACGGTCAATGTAATGTTTTGAAGGCAGCGAAATCGTATATAAAAGCAACTGCTCCAGTCAGCCAACAGAATCTCAATATGGCCTCGGTATTGTCCGGCTTGATGCGGTTCAATAAAAATAACCTTTCAAGTTCCATATTCAACGGAAACGGAGCTCCGCAAACCATGCCCAAGACGGCCCCCGGTATCGTCAAAGACCTCGGTCCGGATGGGTTCTGGGACCGAAACGTTGGGAAGAGGGGCCCGACTGGGCCGCTCGAACAGGATTACTCCAAAAAACAAGCACTTGAAAAACATATCCTGACCAATCAGACCCCCCACGTCCAATATATCAATGCGACTCATATTGTCGTGCCGCAGCGTTTGCCCAACTCTGAAGATGCCGCCGTATCGTGGCTGGACCTTGCCAAGAGCGTGCACGCAGGAGATGTTGTCTGGGCCTTGAGATGCCCCCCACCCATGGTCGGGGCGCAATTTGCCAGTAATCTCACGAGGAAAACGCAGTACAATTACACCTGCTCGGTAAGATTGCAAAGAACGGTATGCATGCCTAGGGCCACTTGCTCTGTCTCTGACGGTGTCCATGTGCTCATGTGCAGGTAAATCTCGCCACTGTCAACTATATCTTGTTCCGCTTGCAGAGTTTCTTCCATGCATTTTCTGCGATTTGCTGCGATCCAGGAATCCTGGAAAGTATTTCGGCGGGAGCGAATGCAGCAGCGCAAGAGGATTTATATCGGGACCAACTTCGCCAGACCTGCATTGCTCTGAAGGAGAAAGGGTCCAAGCGTTTTGACCTGTGGAAGAAATGGCTGGACTTTATCGGAGAAGCCGAAGAGGTCCGCCTCAGCCAGCTGTTGGCGTGGGGCATGGAGGAGAACAAAGATAGCATAAAAACAGTCGCGCCATGCTTCCTGGAGACGTGGTGGAAAGAGGTCATTGTCAAATACGAAGTTCTTGAGTTTATCAAAAATCAGAAAACCGCAGGAAGTTGGAACGACGACCTGAAAGAAGAGTTGGCATCTGATCTGCAAAACGTCTTCATGACGCGCGTGGAAAACATTCTGTGGGATTTTGTCAAGTCCAACGCAAACCCAGTTGGTTTGTTCATTGGGTCCGACAAACAAGGGGGGGCACATCAGGAGGAAAGCAACCCAGCGACGAATTGGCCAAACGACTATGTGGGGACAATTCAGCTGACAGGCAAGTCCAGGCGGGCAAGCAACATCTGGAACCGAGAATGTGGGTTCTCATCAGGCCACTCGCTTGGGTACAAGATGACGCGTATGCAAGTCAATAAGAACAGTGTAGAATTCCAGCTGTCATCGAATCCCAATACTGCCACCACGGTCAAGACGTGCGACACAGACGTTCTGTTCCCCATGGGCAAGTTTTCACTCTTGACCCCATCGGTGCACGAACTTGAGCGCGCAAACCCGTCTGGTTCCAAAAATTACGCACTGATCAACCCCACGACTTTTTGGCGTTTTGCGTGCTCGAACCAACTTTCGAAGCCAATGAACCTGCCGTGCGACTCCAGAGCGCTTGCTCTAAATGCTATTGCGATGGGCAACAGCCCTCCAATTGAGGTCATCATGCGGCGCACCTTCAACGACCACCGTGACGTTAACCAATACTGGTCCGAAAAAACCTTATCGGCGACAGTGAAAAAAGTCAAGAATAACAGAAGCCGCGTGGTTCCTTCTTATGCTGCAGTGCCGATATCAAGCGATGAAGTCGAGGATATGGAGAGTGCGGAAGACACGACAACTGCCGCAACAGCGCCTTTCAAGATGCCAAAAGAGCCCGCGTCCAAAAAAAAGGGCGAGAAAAAGCCCTTACTGTAGATCCAGAACAGCATATATAATGGGTGTGGGTGTGGATACGGGCATGGCTGCCAATGACCTCCTCGCGCAAGGAGCCTTGATCAGTCATAGTGTTCTCCACTGGATCACCCCTGCAGTCATCAAAACCCATTTAAAAATCTCTTCATCAGAGCAAGCAATAATTGCGTTAGATCGATCTGTGCGCTGTGTGGTGAAGGATTTTGAGCTGCAATACTGTGTCGGCACGGAGAGAAAGTGATGCTTGTTTTTCTGTATTGTTTTATGTAAAAATCACTACAACGTCAAAAAAATCTGCCCAGCACGGGATTTGAACCCGTGTATTCGCGTTATAAGCACGACGCCTTAACCAAACTAGACCAGCCGGGCAAGATGCCCCAGTCCGTGTTTGTACCTATTGCGTTATTTGTGCTTGAATGTGGCTGGATCAAAGGCTTGGCCCGGCTCTTTCTGCAGCTGCTCCCATTGCTTTTACCAATAAACACCTGATCTCTCTCTTGTGTTATTTGTGTGCAAGATTTGTCAGGGGAAGTCAACGGGTACGAGCTAAGTTTCTGCGTGCAATTCACTCCCAATCCGCTCTATCTGGGCTGGAGCTTGACCAGGCTTCCAACACGTTTTGAATAAGTCATAGATCCGTTCCTCCAAGGACTTTGCACTGTTATCAGTCCTGCAATCAGGATACCCGTTCTTTTCATAATACTCAATTCGTGCTTCGACTTCTTGGTACGGTGGTTCTGGCACTTGCGTTACCCAGGATCTTAACTTTTTGGCAGTCCAACTCAATTGCGACATCAAGCGAACCGCTTTTACGATGCTGGCAATAAGAATTTTTTCGTCACTGACAAGTCCGTCGAGCTCATCATCTTGCCTTCCTGATGTCAATATGCTCACAATATTAACAGCGTACTCGTGATAGTGGGATAAAATAAAACCTCTTCTTTGTTCACCAAACAATGCCTGTGCCTCTTCTTGTGGAGGGCTCGATGGAATAGATCTTTGTAACGCCACACGATCCATTTTTTCAAGTAAACTTTCGACCCTTACACTCAGCACCTCGTTCTTGATACCTGGTGGCATGGAGCGCCACAACGCCGTAAAATCGTTTGGGCTCATGGTATATATTTCAGGAGTTTGTTTGTTGTTATGCCAGAATTCAACCTTCTTGTCTCCGTTGGCAAGCGTTCGTGTCCCGCGCCCACTTTTATAGCCATTTTTGAAGCTTCCCTCATAAAAGTTTCCAGAAATGTACGAATATTTGCCATGGCCATGGTATTCGCCATCCAGAAAATCTCCTTCATATTGCTCTCCGTTTGGAAATTTAATGCATCCATGTCCAGACCATTGGTCATCTTTCCAATCGCCTCTGTAGCAAGTCCCGTCTGCCATGGTTAAAACACCATACCCGCTCCTCACATCATATTCAAAACTTCCTTCGTATTTGTCGCCGTTAGCATACTCCACCGTAAACTCGCCGGATTTTATTTCGTCTTTCCAAGTGCCTCTGTAACAACTCCCGTTTGCCGAGGTGTAAACACCGTACCCGTTTCTCAAATTCTTTTCCATATTTCCTTCGTATTTGGCGCCAGTAACAAACAGTACAACAAACTCTCCAGAACGTTGGCCATCTTGCCATTCACCGTCAAAAGAAGTCCCGTTTGCCAAGGTGTACACCCCCCTCCCGTTTTTTTTGTCCCGTTCAAACAACCCTTTGTAATGGTCGCCATTATGATACTCAACAGTAAACTCACCGGACTTGACACCATCTTTCCATTCTCCTCTGGAGCAGGTCCCGTTTGCCGCGGTGTAAACACCCTGTCCGTGTTTCTGGTCTCGTTCAAAGGGTCCTTCGTATTTGGCGCCGTCACGATACCGTACAACAAACAAACCAGACCGTTCCCCATCTTTCCACTCGCCTTCGTTAGAATCTCCGCTTGCAAATGTGTAGACACCGTGACCATGTAGCGTGTCTTTTTCAAGGCTTCCTTTGTAAAAGTCGCCGTTGCCATACTTGACAGTGAACTCACCAGACTTGACACCATTTTTCCACTCGCCGTCATATTCATCACCGTCTTTGTACGTCATTATGCCGCGCCCATGCACTAAACCATTCTTGAACAGACCTTCGTAGTGGAATTCGGATTCGTCTGAAAAGAAGAAAGATGAAGTGTATTTTCCAAATCCTTCCTTCACGTTGTCTTTCCAATGGCCTTCATACTCATACTCTGAACCACTGTCCCCCTCCCTGCCATAACCATGTTTTTTGCCGTTCACGAAATTGCCGACGTATTCTATGTCTCCCTCCTTGTATCTTCCATACCCGTCAAATTCGCCATTCCGCCATTCTCCCTCGTAAGTGCTTATGCCCACCACTGTCAATACACCTTTGCCGTGCGGTTTATCATTCAGCCAATCTCCTTCGTATGTCTTCTCCGTGCTGGGATGCGGATACAAACACCACCCCTTGCCGTGTCTCTTGCCCTCATGAAGATCTCCAATATATTTCTCATCTCCTGGAAAGATCTTGGTGTACTTGACCGCCTGGGCGATTTCTTTAAAATCGCGATGCTGAAACTGTTCTTCGGGTGTTGTTGGTGCGCGACACTGAGGGCACTTTCTCCCGTTTGACCTTTGCGTGTCCCTCCAGTTTGTCAAACACGGTTTGCAGAAATGGTGACCACATTTCAACAAAACATCTTCTTCTGATATCTCAAAGCAAACAGAGCACTGAGTCAATTCTTTGATCTTATCCAGTGTGCTTGCCATGCGATCGTTTTCGGCTTGCAGTTTAGCAATTTGTTCAAGCAGGGCCTTTTCTTTTTCCTCTCCAGTGTCTTGCCGCTTCCGTGCACCACCTGCCTCTGAGGTGTCATCGTCGTCCGCACTGCGTTTGCCATTGCCATGCGAGCATAGCAATTCAAGATGGGTTGGCCGGGAATCCAAAACGCATCGGATGCGCTCAAGTATTTCGTGGGCGTGCATCTCAGCTCTCAAACATGACTCGCTTAATCTTATATACATCCGGTGGGGCCAAAGGTTGATGATCACTGTTTGCGATTCAAACTTGCTTCCATAGCATGTACAAAAGTGAGAGGAATAAGCACGCCTGCACAATAACGTACACAAAAACCCACGCCTGCACGCTGTCTGGCACGTACAAAGAAGCCGGATTCATTAGGCATGAAGCGACCGACGCAATAACAGAAGCACACGCGACCAAAATGGCTGTCACGGTTGTGCCTGACATGCGTTTGCCGTTTTGCCACAAAGACGACTTTAAGAAGAAATAAAGCAAGCAGACTTGCTGGACCGCATTCACCCACAAGGCAATAATGAAGAACCACACCATCTCTTTCTTCTCTGGTGCCATGAGCCGGGTAATGACATTGTCGATGGCGTATTGGACGTAGTAAAAACAGTACCCGAAGGTAAACAGCGAATACGAGAAAATGTTCAAGGAATATGCGACAAGGATGTGGTTTGCGCGGGCTCTGGTCAAAACAAACGCTAAAAACAAGGCATCTCGAAAGATGTACGCCAGAAATGTCAACAGATGCAAAAGGTTATCATTCATCTTTTACTTCGGCGGTAGCATCCTTTATATATTCTCACAAGCATGGCTTGATTGTGGCTGGATCAAAGGCCTAACCTGGCTCTTTCTGCAGCTGCTTTTACCAATGAAGACATAGCAAGCTCTCGTGCAGGAGTGGGTTTTTTTTGTGTTTATGGAAATGACAGCACAGTAGCGCTTGCTGGCCTTGGTGCCTGCATGCCTACGATGTCTGAGTTTATCGGAAGCGGCAAAATATCTAAACTGTATATGATGCTCAGTGTGTTGCCCCTGCCACCACTGCCAATACACTTTACCCTGGATCCGACCAATGTCAAAAACGTGGAGATCAAGCAGGCGCTGATAGTCGCCATGAATTCATTGGAGGGCAGGGGCGTGGATGCAAACAAGGTGCACAACTCGCAGTCTGTGATTGCGGCATTGACCTTGTTCTCAGATTGGTGTGAATTTGGAAAAGAAAACGGGGAAGCGGCAAAATTGATCAAGGATGGCCTTGTACTGAGACTAATGAAAGACTGCCTTGAGCGAGGAAATGGAAGGGAAGATTGCTGTGTGTCGGAGCAGCAGGCTTATGACATCTTTTACAGCATCACCAGAGACTGGATTCTCTGCTCTGTGCCCGCGGAGGCAAAGGTTGTGATATCGCCAGCAAGTCCAAATTTTCCGACATTTGAGGATCCAATCCACATCGCCATGTCTCACTACGCGTACAGTCAGGGGACTCTGTACTCGGCAAAGGGCAACAGACTGACCTGCCCGACTCATTCCTTTGTGACCGAGAGCCTGCGTCAGAAAATCAACACGGCCGCACAGGACGAGTTTGCCTTTGAGCGAAAGGAAATCGACGACGAAGGCATCAGGATGCAGCAGCAGGAAATGGCGGAGATGTATTCAAAGTACAGTTTCCAAAAGCTGTTGTCTCTGTGCTTTACCAGGATTCACAGAGACAGTCTGCTCGGACACATTGTTCCGGGGGAGGAGCAGAGCGAAAACATACTAGAAACTGCCAAGTCGCTTCTGGAAGACGCAACACAGACACACCGGAAAGTCTTGAAAGAAAAAAACATGAAAGAAACGTTTGACGATCTCCCAGTCACGGCATTTGAGCCGCAAGAAGGGTTGGATGTTACTCGCATTGAACTTGACAGCCCCGAGCCTCTGCAAGATGGCAGTGAAATAAGCCAGACTTCCCGTATTGTGACTTCCTTTGTGACGTTGTGCGTGGCGTGCTTCGAAGACCAGGCATCTGCTGAGAGGTGGGTCTCACTGGCCAAAAACTTTGAGGACTTGAATGACCTAAGCAAGTCTGACAACCATGGCATCGCGTCGGCGTGCAAGATGGTCCGCATTGACAAGGTACTGGAAGTTTTTCAACCTATTGTCAGCAACAATCAAGTCTCCAACGCAGGAATGAAACGGCTAGATCAAGCTCTCATTGAGCTCTCTGCGAACAAGCGTGACCAGCAGGACAAGCAGACCGCCCTGGTCTCCTACGCCAGTGAGCTAGGGATTCTGATTCGCTTGATGGCAGAAGACGCGGAACAGGGGATTTCTGCTGCCAGAGATGCCGCCAGGGCGCTACACGCATCCTCTTCATGCGCATTGGAAAAGTCAGCCGCCGAGTTTTTGTTTGAGTTGGGTTCTTGCATGGAAAATGATCAGGTGTCCAGGTTTGAAGAAGTCGATTGACAGAATTTTCATATCTTTACCCTGATATATATATTGCACCTCTTGGTGTTGCCATTGATATCCATGCAGGCTCTCTGTCCCTGCTCTGGAATATTTGGACTGTCCTATTACTTTCAACTGTATTGCTTTATCAACCTGGCTACCTTTGCTGTTGTATTGGGCATCCTTTACTCAATTCCAGACGCAACAAGGGGATTCGACACTAGAAATGTCTATTCTTTGCTACCAAAGGCGGAAAAACCGGCCTCATTTTTTGGCCGGGAGCTTTGATTTTGTATATATTCGCAACACTTTCAATAAAGCTAAGCTTGCAATGCTAGAGTCGGCAGCCGTGATGCGCATCGTCCGACATTTTTGCACTCGTTTCTCGTCTCACATACACAAAAACGTAGCAATCGCGACAGGACTATTTGTCGTCTTGATGATCGCGCTGCTGTGATAACGGTAAATTGTGAGGTTAAAGTCTCATCCAACCAGTGCCTGGGATTATCTGTCCAAAAAGTAGCTGTGGTGGTGTTGCAGGCCGGCACCTACGATCGCCACCTTGAAAATTCATCGTTTTGGTGCCTCGTTCTCTTGAATGCAGATGGGTTGACTTCCGCGCCATCTCTCTTCCTCGCCCGCCGCCTCGCCTCCAATTGCATAACGTCATCGTCTTTCTTGACTTTTTTCTGGAAAGCACAGACTGCCTCGGAAATGTCCTCGACACGCGGAACATCGTGGCGAAGCTTGCACCGCGGGTAAGGACAGAACCCATACTTGGTGAACGTTTCGCAGCGGAGCTCATTGCCGTGTGCATTCAAACAAAAGTTCCCAAACTTGCACTTGTCGCTGCTCCTCACGCACCTGTGATCCTTCCATCCAAAGTACAGGCGATTGGTGTTGTAGCCGCCAAGCGCAGGGTCTTGTGCCAGCGGGATGCTCGGACACACACTCGTTAAGAAGCCTGGTATTTGCGTTTCGCTGTGAAGCTCGACTCCATCACGAAAAGCGTTGGGATACCCTTGATCCGAGCAAAAAATTTCGCTATACGGCGTTGGCTTAAAGTCTTTCCTCGCGCCGGGCAAGTTGATCTCCCCAACAGGTGCCAGTTTCACCTCGGACACCATGATGCTGATGTCGTCTTTCTTGCCGAGACCGCTCGAAATCCTGGCCTTCGCCATTTCACTGAGCCTGCGCCCAATAATGGCCGTCCTAGAGTTGACAGGCGTCATGTGCGATGACCAAGAACCATGAAATTCAATCGCAGAGTCCCTGCAGACGCCCTCGACAATTGCCTTCTTTTCAGCTTCAGACACTTTTTGCTGGCTGTTCTCACCCCCAAGGTTATCCCACAGACCATCCGATGCCACGATGACAATGACCTGCCCATGAGACATCTCTTTCGTGTTGATGTTGATGTACTTGTGCACGTCAGGGTAGGCTTTCATGACACTCGCAATCGAGCTATGCCCATTGATCTGAAGAGGAAAATCCGGCCGATTGATCTTGAACCGGTCCATGTGAAAGTACCGAGGAGGGGTAAGCACCTTGCACTTCCAGTCGTTTGTTGCCGGGTCAAGCGTAAGAACGGCCATCTGGGAGTCTCCAATCTCCACCATGGAAATCCCATATCCAGTCTGACTCGGAAACAGTGAGGCGACTGACAAGGTCGTCGAGGCCTTGGCATCTTTCAATTGCTTCGCGTGCTCATCCGAGTCGTAAATGCTCCAAGACGGGGACATCAACATTAGCGGCAACGTGCCGAAATTGGCAGTCTTATACTGCCCCGCCTGAAGGTTGGCAAAGCGACCAGAGACCTTTTTCACGACGGAACGCGCAAACGAGCCGGAGCTCTCGCCCCCCTCGCCAACACCATCGCCCAAAACCAGGCATGTATCCGTGGCGGCCATCGCGTCGTCGCACGCCGGTCTTTCCTTGCGAGCCCGGGCACTGTGCGACTCTGAGTCGCTTGCCTTCATGTACATAAAAACGTCACTGAAGAACGGCAACTTGTTGCACTGCTCCGACTCAACCTTTACGGATACCGCCGCCTTGGATGCCGTAGAAAGTTTCTCGTTTTGCGCTTTCAGCTCTGCGACTTCACGCCTGAGAGCCAAAACCGTCTTGACGATTCCATCGACAGTTTTCTTGGTGATGTCTGCGTGAAACTTGGCAGACAATTGAAGTTCCTCAAAGGACTTTGTCGTGCCGGAATCGCTTGTGCTCGCGCTTGAGCATATCAGTGGGTCCAGCGATGCTAACGAGTCGAAATTTTCACCCCAACGCAACAAAAGAACCTCTCGCTGCTCTGACAACTTGGACATCTCTGCCTTGGTTACTTCTTGCTGACCAAGAAGCTCGTCCATTTTGGGTTGGAATGTGCGAACGGCATCATCAAGTGCCTTAGAGCGCGCCTCAAAGTCAGCCTTGACTTTCTGTGCTTCTTCTTTTTGCTCTACTGCCGCTTGCTTGGTCTTTCTGGCGTCTTCTTCCCTGCCTTCAAGGTGCGTTTGCAAGGTCTTGAGCTCACTCGCCTGTTCTCGGTGCCTCCTTTCCTGCTCTCGGTGTTCTTTGGACATCTGATCTTGGGCCCTGGCCGTGTTCTTGACATGCTTGGTGCGAGCTTCCACATCCACCTCCGTTTCCTTGATGCTTGCCTCGCGCTCAGACAGTGCCTTGGACAATTCCTTCAGTTTCGTGTCCATCGCATCAAGATCCGTCTGCATCTGGTTCATCTTAGATTCCTTGTCCCGCAAGGCCTTCTGCAGAGCTTCTGTAGAGTCTGCCATTTCCTTGGCATCGGCTGCTTTTTTGTCGACCAACCTACGATCTTCTTTCAAGGCCTGCTCCCGCGCTTGCGCTGTCGACCTGTCATTCAACAGGCGCAACTGTTCCGAGTGGATTTTCTCGGTTTGTTTGTCGAGCTCTGCCTGACGAAGAAGAAGACGCTCCGACTCGCCTTGCAGATATTTTTCTCGGTCGTTTGCGGATTTCTCCCTTGAATCCAACAAAGAAGATAACTCTTCGATTCGCCCCCTGTCAGTTCTTAGATTGGCGCTCTTGGCATCAAGATCCGTGGACTGCGTGATCAATAATCGCTCCTTGTCCTCCAAAGCCTTGCTGCGACTGTCGAGCTTTTCCGTCCACTTCATGTTGATGTCGTGCCTTTTATCCATTTCCTGAGTGTGGGTGGCCAAAGAGCGCTCCTTGTCCTCAATGTCCCTCTCCCGTTCGGCAAGCTTTGATTCTTTTTGCTGACTGAGAACCAGGTCCCCTTCAACGCGCTTGCGAAGGTCGACTTCTTGCTCGAGAAGCTGCTTGTGTTTGGCCTCTGCTGCCTTGTTATCTACATGAAATTTCTGGGCAAACGCCACTGCGGCGTTCATCTGATCCCTCATGGAATTGTAGAGCGTGATCTGCGCGTTCACGGTGCCGGCAAAGTGCGAGCATGTCTGGGTCAACTTGGCGGAATTCTCAACCATGGTCTTCAACTGTGTCTCGTTGGGGTCCTCTCTCGCGCCGGCAGCGCCCCCCGAAGAACTCGGCATGGACGCGACTTGTCAATATGCAGGAACCCTAGCACAGACCAGGTCGCGATCAGTCAAACAAGGGCAAACGCCGCGAGCTCAAACTGAGGCAAACCAAATCAAGCACTGCGCGCCCAGACCAAGGCAAACACTGCCTGCGCAAACCAAACAAGCACTGCGTGTGCGGACCGTGGCAGATGCCCCGCGCTCAACCCGAGGCGCACGTGGGCAAGCGACAACGCGTAATTACCGCGCGCAAGCGATCTTTCCACTTCCCAGCGTCTGCCACCTCACGCGAAAGTCGCCACTGAATGACCTCAAATGTCAGGGCGGAATAAAAATTCTTCAGTACAACAGAGAAGACAATTGGTACCGAATCAAATTGATTTGAATGAATTTACAGGTGTTCAGTACAATATTTTATTGGTACTGGTGTGCTTATAAACTTAAGAGACAGGCGTACCTGTTTTAAAACAACTCCAGTGGTTAACCTCGGCGCGGTGTGCATGTCCAAAACACCGCGCATTGTCTCGTCAGAGGCCCCGCTCATTCCAAAAAAACCAAAGCCTCTTCGTTACTCTCCTTATCCAAAGAATGGCGACAAGATGAGCGTGGTCATTCTGTCGTATGTTCAACCCTCGCCGGGCCAAACATTGCAAAACAGGACGTTGAAGATAGAGAAGACGCCCACGGCCGGCAGCGCCCTCGAGAACAAAGCCGAGGAACTGTTCAACAACTTGAGCATTTGAATAAAAATTTGGATGCAAGTACTACTGCACTCGTGCTTGATTGTGGCTGGATCAAAGGCTTGGGCCGGCTCTTCCTGCAGCTGCTCCCATTGGTTTTACCAATAAGCACCTGATCTCTCTACTGCACCAGAGCACGCTCCACAGCTTGCTTGACAGCGACGTGAAAGTCGATCTCCACGCGTTTCTGAGTGGACACTCGCGTCCACTGTGTTCGCATGCACATTTCCAGAAGCCGAAACGCACACAGAATCTCTTTCATGTACATTGGCGAGTTTTGCGCTGTCACAATTTCCTCCGATGGAGCCCTGCACCTAAACCTGCGGATGTATTCGTGCTTCATTTGTATCGCCAGAGATATGGTTATGTTGACAGCAAGGGCGGCAAACTGGACATCAATATCTGATAAGCGCTTGCCTGGGCGTGCAGCCTGTGCCACCACAGAGAGAATTTCCTTGTCAATCCCCCCAAGTGTTTCGGTAAATTGCTCCCTTTCTGGCTGCGAGGAAAAAGTGTAGGACCTAGACTTCTCACGCTGCTCGTCTATTGCGCCAGATATGCCATCTTTGATGGCCTTCGTCATGTCAGAAACGTTGACCGGGGCCGTTTCTCTCAAGCCCTCCTCCAGTCGATCTTCAATTCGCTGTATCTTGTTGGTCACTATTTTCGTGGCAGCGCGGATGGCACTCTGCGTCTTACCGGAAGCTGCTTTATGAACGATCACGGCGTCGGCTTGTTGCTTCTGCCGCCCCGCCAGCGGTCTACCTTTCTTTGCGATTCTTTTGTCGTCATAGATGCTTCCGTTGCTTCCTAATTTTCTTGGTTTAGAGGGTCTATTAAGTGAATTAGGATCTGTGATCACCGCCGATTGCTGCAAGACATTGGCTGCTCCGGTTTGCTGTGTTTCAAACTCATCCTCGCCATCAGGAATCCAATCGTTGCTTCTCTCGGTGTCAATTTCTATACGATAATAAACCCCATCAACTTCGATGCATATGTCGGCTGGAACATACTCAATGCCAAACGATTCAAGCTCAGAGGCGGAAAAGTCTGTCTTGATCCTGAGAGCCTCTGAAAGCTGCGAATTTCGTAGCTCCAAGATGCCTGGAGGTTTGTTTGGACCGATGGCGGAAAAGAAAACGCTACTCTGCTCGGGCGGCGGCCCTGCCAAAAAACTTGCGACGCGGTTTACAATACCCAAAGCCGCGCCTGCCAAATTTGCGCGTTGAATGTTTCTCGGCGTGAGCTCTTGACTCTCGTTGGTATCGTGTTCATTGGCGTCAGTGTGCTTAACGGTGCTCTCTGGCAATGATTCCATGCAGCACGCCAAGTTGGATCAAATCGACTTTGTGCCCAAATCACGTATATATATATGGCTTAAATTTGTTTTGGTGGAAATCAGCGTTTGCGCAATCATGCCACTGCAGCTGGAAAGCACGAGGAACATAATTTATGTTGAGAATGGCAACGAGCGGGTGCAAAAGAAGATGGACGAAATTGCAGAGCCGAGTGTGAAGGTAAGCTAATTTCTGGTGTCGCTCAAACAACCCCTGTTTTGACGCTTGTCTCAGAAACTGCACAGGACATGTTTCGCGGAGAGCCCATCTGCCAAAAGGTGGCAATATTCCTCAGCGATGAGCTTGCCGGATCGACAATGAAAATTGACAACCGCGATGTCCCCGAGGAAGATCAAGTGATATACAGCAAGTTTTTGGCGGACAGCATCGAATTTTACCTCGTGTACGGTTTTGTGCCGTTTCGACTTCGAAAGATAGACTCAAAGTTTTTTCCGTTTGTAATCTCCCCTGATCTGATTGAGTTTGAATACGGCGAACAAAAATACGAAGACATTGCTCCAAACATTCAGGTTTGCTTGTTGCTGTGAAGTTACGGTCACTTTGGTTTCACTCCCCCCGTTTGTGTCTCGTCTCGGTCTTTCTAATACAAACCAATGTCTCTCTCTCTTTTCAGGTCGATTTTGTTGGTGGTTTGGAAAAGGGCGACAAGAAGCCACGCATTTACGTATACACATTCAAAAACAACGAGTGTGGTGGTGTCTTACAAGCGGCCATGACAGAATACTCGCGCTTGATCAAGACGCGAATGTACCAGCAGGATTACATGGACCTGAACCGATCCAGTGTTGTATTCCTGCAGCGGCAAAAGCCAAACGAGAATGCTTCGGATTACGGGAAAATGAACGTCAACCAGATCCTGTCTGTGTCGGATCAGTTTCGCGTCAATATGGACTCTTCTATACGTGACAACTCTGATTTAGAGTCAGAAAAGGAGCGAACGCGGCAGATCAAACACGAAGTGGACTCTCAGTCCATGACCAACCCGGCACTCGAAAAGTTTTGTGTCAGTGTCTCTCTTCCAGAAAACTCTTCAGGGCATCTGTTCCAGTTCCGCCCCCCAGCCGTGAGTATGGATGATGTTACACGCAGTTTCAACGATTCTATCATGGATTGTCTGCACCTGCCGCGGTCGTGGGGCGGTGTGGGAAAGAGAGACCGTCAGAACCGCAGCAATTACAATGACAATGAAAGTCGTTCGGGAAACAAAAGCGACGACGACGGACTTCGCTGTGGTGCCAGGATCTGCCAGGATTTGTCGCGGATGATGAGCTTCGTTCTTTCTCTTATCAATGACAAGAGCTTTCATTCCAAACTGGCCCAGTCAGAACAATCAAAGAAGGAGGGTCGCCGCATGCAAGCCGAGTGCGTCAACCTTGTCAATTTGTACATCCGACCCTCTTGCCTGTTTTCACTGGAAAAGCCAGCCACTCGCGATGTCTCGTTTCTACTGGACATGTATCAGAAAAACGTCATATCACACTCGGATTTCTCCGATGCGTTTCAACACGCAACCGGCATGGCAGTCGACCCCGCAGCCAAGAAAATGAGAACCGCAGAGTACGACGCAAAAATTACTCAGCTTTCACAGGACCCCGCGCAATCTGCTCAGGCGCGCCCGGAAAAGCACAAAGATAGTGGCTCGAGAAAAACAGGACATGCAAAAGACGAATAAATTAGGCTTTTATTATGCTGTATCCAGCACCGTCGGAAAGACGGACAACACATGCCTTTTCGTGGGGCAGCTCTAGATCGCACAGTTTCTCGTAGCACGTTTCGTCCCCCACCCACTGAATGCGGCAAACAGAGTCTCCTATGTAAAATTGGCCTTCGATAACGTCTCGCAACTGCAGCAGGCTGTTGTATCGTTCGCGTGTGTTGTCACCTTTGAACAGCATTTCTTCTGTCAACATGTCATAGATCAAAATCACCATTTGGTCCGTGCCTGCATCCACACTATCGCATGTAACGTGCCCCATGAAAATGATGCTACTGCTGGGTGGCGTGGAAACACACGAATCGTGTGATTTGAAGAACTGGAAAGAGTTGGATTCCATCACGCCCATCATCATCTGCGTTTTGTCGTTTCCGGATAAAATAAACACATCTTTTACGTATGTCGGTCTCCAGGTGATACAAGAATTGGCATCGCCTTTTTCTTGTAGCGTCGATGTTTTTTGGCGATCTTTGCCGCTTACCTCTGCTTCCACCTCGCGCAGCCGCTGGCAGGCAATATTGATGAGTTTGCTGTTTTGTGCCGTCGCCGAATGCATGGATGGCATCAATTTCAGCCGTTGCAGCATCGCAATGTGTAGATCCATTCTGTCGGCGCCGGTAAACCGCCGCGACGTGAGATTTGTGACACTGTGCCCGTTTTGTGTTTTTCATTCAGCTCTGCCCGCGACAGCAAACAAAACAAGGTCCTTCAGTGCCCGTTTCCAGACTTTTCACTGCCACTTTCACTCTGAGCGTCCACTTCGCTCAGTTCGCTTTGTACTGCTGCCATGTCTCGTTTGGCATCGTCCAAGATCTTTTCCAAAGTGTCCTCTATGACAAATGACATGTCTTCGTCTTCGTCCTCGCCTCGTTCGCTATCGCTGAGACCCATCTCTCTGTGGCCTTCATCGCCGTGCGTGCGCGAGCCCCATCCCATCCTCATTGCCGTCGTTTCAAGACGAGCAAATATGACGGTCAATATTGCGTACATGAAAACCAAGATGCCAGAGCATATTGCAATCTCGTCAAAAATCTCCCGCTTCAGCAACCTCTGATGCTGTACACAGTGTTTGACAAACGTAACCAGCAAGATAATGCACGTCGGTGCATACAAGGACTTGTTCTCTTGGTATTTCAGTATCTTCCATATGCAGAGCCATGTCAGGATCGGGCTGAGAATTACATATGCGACACCCGAAGCGTTGTCTGTTTGCAGGAGAATAAACGGCTGTCTCGATATCACGATGGAGATTAAGCACAACACGGACGTGCTGATGAACGACACTGGGACTTGAACAATCTCGATCACCGCTGTCCGACCCATCTTTTCCGGGGCATTGTTGATGAAAAACGGGGCCATGAAGAATGTCACCCACAAGAACGACATTTTCAAAGGATAGCTGTGTGCCGTCCACCGAGCGTATTGCACGAAACTCTTGTTCGAAATATTCGACTTCTTGATGAAGTTTTCCAAAATATCTGTGTCGTTGTTGGTTGCAGAGGCCTCGTCTTCCTCGGTGATGTTTTCCGTGCTGGAAGAGTTTCTTGCATATTCATATATCTCATTGTACAGTGAATTTTCGTGCTGCTTTCTGAAGTCCAAACTGTTTTGCATGCCGTCGTCGGTTGATACAACTCCAATGGAAAACGCAAACGCAAAGGTGACAATGCAGGATAAAAGACCAAACAGCATCAGCACAAAAAAGAGAACCCGTCTGGATATGGGGCGGTGATATCTCATTCCTCTCACGAATTCATGATGAAAGCTTCGCAATAATAGTCCAAATATTAAACTGCAGGTGCATGTTGCGTCGAAAATCGGCAGACACGCAAAGAATGAAAAGACCCCAATCGCCATGGGATATTGAAGCCGCCAAAGTTCTCCGCGGTTCAGTTTGAATGTTGGTTTTGACTTGGCAGACACAAAGTAGGACGAATCGCACAAAATGGCGCTTACCGTGGAGTCTGTATTTTTCTTTTCATTTTTGCTCGTCTTCTTGGACGGGAACATGTATAGTGATGCAAATTTCAAGTATTGGAATGTTGTCACACAAGAGTACACGAGCTGCGAGCACAAAATCGTGCTTGCCGTGTGTGCGAGAAGCGAGAACAGGTTGTCATTTCCCACGTGTACGGACAAGGACAAGAAAGCCTGAGCCGTCACCAACAGAAAAAACCCGAGAATGTCCAATTGAGATGTTTGTCGGGGCTTGAAAGACATATTCTCCGTCATAACGTACCCAACGCCTTTTATACCAGAGGCTGATACTCTTGATTTTACACGACATGAAAACGGCTGTAATTACACTGTGTTTTATGAAAAAAAACGACTCCGGATTTAGACTCTGATTTTTCAAAAAAAAACCTAAAAGGAGGCAAAGTGGGGTGCGATTTTTGCTCTGGGGCTTCACCCGAAACATGCCTAACACAAAGCAAGGAGACGAGAACTACGACAGCGCTGCCGACAGCGAGATCGACCTTGATCAGGAGAAGGCCGAGCCTGCCTCCAAGGTTTGAGTTTTGTCTCTGACGTGCAAATTATGCTCTGCAAACTGACATCTGCCTGCAGAAGCAGAAGACCGCCAAGAAGCCAGCGCTGTCGGTTCGGGATCTGGAAGAACGCATCAAGAAGGGTTCGATTCAGAAGGAGAAGATCGCAGTGAAGATCAAGACAATCGAGACGCGTCTGATGATTGCAAAGACGCAGGAGATGAAGGTCGATTGCGAGAAGATGCGCCACGAGCTTTCCATCAAGGAATTGCAGACGGGGGGTGCGCAGTGATTGGGTTGTGCGCGAATGATTCACGAGCTTTATTCAGAGTTGGAAATGGCAATAAAAATGCATTACCCAATGAAACTGGTCCACTGTATTTCTCTTCAAAGCCCATTCTCCTGCATGTCGCGAATAACAAAAGATAGTTCCTCAAACCCACACTCTTCTGCGATTGCAAGTGAGTCTTGCCCGAAGTTATTTTTCTGCGTTGGATCAGCGTACTGTTCCAAGAGCAGGCAGCAAAGCTCGAAGTTTTTGTCCCGAATAGCATCCATTAACATGGTGTTGCCGTCATTGTCCCCGCCGTAAAGTACTTCTTCGCGCTTCTGAGCAATGTTCGGCATACGACGAACCAATTCACACCTGATGATAGATATTTCAGATTCAACCAACCCAAGCTCCTGTATTGAAGTAAAGCAGTCATTCAGACGAACTGACAGCCTGTGCATGCTGTTTGTCCATGCTTCACCCTCTGTGGCCCAGGGAACACCCTTGTTTTAAAACAAGTCAATTACTAAATTTAAATCTTGATTTTTTGTACCACTAGTACAAATTTGTACCAAGTGGCATCAGTGCCATTTCTTCCCCGCCAAAACAAAACAAAATAGATTACCTTCATCCAGCTGTTGGCCCCGGCTGTTGGGGGGTCGTTGGACATGAGGAGCTGAGTTGGGTGTCGTTGGACGCGATGCAGCGGGATTCCATTGCGCCAGGGGCGCGGACCGCATCCCATCCCCGGCAGTTGCCTGTGCGGACCGCGCACTTGCCTGCGCTTCAGATGAGACCGGGGAACGCTCGCGACAGGCACGCAATGCAGGCGTACGCTGCTGCGCACGACCTCAACGGGCTCATGCATGAGTTTACCCACAGCCTGATTCTGAATAGGCCAGCGGACCCTGTGGCCTTTTTGCACGGGGTGCTGGGCGAGCGCATGGCCAGCAACGGTGGCGACCCTAAGACCGGGAACGCCCAACTTGCGACAGACGCAGCGATGCTGCGGGTGCACGTCGAGTATTCCGGGCACGAGGGCGTGCGCCGCCGCAATTTCAGCACGCTGGTTGCATCCTCAAGCCCAATGGCGCGCTCAGGAACGCAGGCACAAGCTACTCGCGCAATCACAAGCCTGCTCTGGGGGGCATCATCACCCAGCGCACAGGCAGAGCCAACACCGCAGCCCTCCGTGAACGCGGCGGTGCTCGCGGTGGAGGAAAGCTTGCTCGCCTTCTGGATGATGCGCGGGGGCGGGGAGGAGGGCGATACGTCGATCGC
>MDTA01151725.1_pt1 | contig 35232 bp, 37 predicted proteins | sample 811151 | NCBI WGS metagenome assembly MDTA01 (sample SAMN05326648, study PRJNA326480) | marine metagenome | isolation source: seawater | place: Indian Ocean: South | collected 2010
AAAAGATTCAAAGCCCGGATAAACAAGCTGCGGCTGACTATATTGGGCAAAACTTCGAACTTGTAAAAGCAAACCCAGGACCTTTCTCTCGTGAGAAGAGTATGCCACAGGCTGGCAAGTCAGGCGTTGCCCAGGGCGATGTAAACAAGGCTCTTGCTGGTGGAGAAATTAACTTCCTTGATCCCAAGAAGGGTGACAAGCCAGGGGCTGCTGCTAATAGAAAAGATGAACTAATCCCAGAGAGTGTGAAGAGAAAATGGAGCAAGCTTATCAAATGAAACTGAATAAGCGATACCTTAGAGACCTTATCAAAGAAGAGGTTGCAAGCCTCTATGAGCAAGAGCCTCCTGCTGAGGGCGAAGGTCAAGCCGCCGGTAAAAAAGGAAGTGCTCTTGGTGCTGGTGGTAAGATGAATGCTGCGATGACTGCGTATGGTAAGTTTTCCAAACACTCTGGAGTTGAGGCTATGAAAGCTATGGCTCAAGAAGGCGGCGTATCCAAGCTTGCCGTAATGGAAATATTGTTGTCCGATGTAGTGGGAGTTGACCCAGCGTTGATGAAGCAAAACTTGCAGATGCTTAAGAAGCTCGCTGGGGTCTAAAAAGAAATTATCTTACTATTTATATCTACAGAGGAGGTGCTGTAGATATGCACGAAAAACTAGACAAATGGCTCGGTAAGTGGGCCTCACGAAAACTAATAGTATGGGGAACATCCACTGCTTTTTTAGCACTAGGGCATGTAACAAGTAGCGACTGGGTTGCTGTATCTCTCGCATACATCGGATTACAAGGAGCAGCCGACATTGCTGCCAGGTGGAAACACGGAAAATGAAATGGCTATGGTACAAGCTGAAGTCAGGCTGGTGGAAGTTTGTACTGGGGTTTGTCGTTGTGGCAAGCCTACTCATTTATTTTTACCGTTTATTAAAACCAGCGGAAGATAAAATACAATATTTGGAAGCTATAAAAACAGAAGCAACCGTAGCCTTAAAGGAAGCGGAGTTGCGTGGTAGAATGGAAAAAGATAAGATTGGAGCAGTTAAAAGCGTCTTTGAAAATCGTCTACGAGATACTAAAAAGATAGAGGATAGAGAAGAACGCTTAAAGGCTTTAATCAGATTACACAAGGAACTAGACATTTAGGAGGAAAACAAAATGGCAAGTCCCAAACAAAAACGGTTTCGAAGAGCACAACAAGCAAAGAGAAGAGCAGCAGCGAAAGCTCCTGCACCTGCACCTGTTGCAGCAGCACCCGCACCTGCACCTGTTGCAGCAGCACCTGCACCTGCACCAGTAGAAGAAGAATCTGCACCCAAAGCAAGAAAGAAGGTTTCTAAACCAGCTTCTAAGGCAGCCAGATCTAAAAAAGCTAAATCTAAATCCGAAGAATAATTGGAGACAAAAATGGTAGACATCCCCACACTTGACATAGAAGACTATGATCCAGACCTCAACGAGGAACAGGAAACTGTTGAGGACAAATCTGGTGGTGCTTTAACTTATGCTATTGTTGGCGCTGGACAAGGCGGCGGACGTATCGCTAAGGCTTTTTATGACATGGGTTACACAAAAATGATTGCTGTCAATACAGCAAGATCCGATCTTAATGGGCTTGATATTCCAGAAGAGCAAAAGTTCTTAGTTGATGAGCACGGCGAACAAGGTGCCGGCAAAGACCAAGCCAAAGCCGAAGCAGCTATTGAGCGCAAAGAACAAGAAGTGTTCAACAAGTTCCGAGAAGTATTCGGAAGCAACGTTGATCGCATTTTGATTTGTCTTGGTGTTTCTGGCGGATCCGGTGGCGGCACAGTCAACACCCTTATCAAAGTCGCCAAGAAGTACTTCACCTATATCGGCGTTGAAAACGTTGACGAGCGTGTCGGTGTTATTGCTTCGTTGCCTACTGCTGGCGAATCCGCCTCTCCGAAGGTAGCCAAGAACGCCCATGCTCGCATCACCCAACTTTGCGGGCTCGCAGAAAAAGGAAAGATCGCCCCACTTATTATGGTGGATAACGAGAAGATTAAAAAACTTTACCCTAAACTCACAGTTAAGAAGTTCTGGACTACAATCAACAACACAGTCGCTGGTTTGTTCCATGTCTTCAACGTACTGGCAAACCAAGACTCAGAGTACACAACCTTTGATGCCACAGATTACGACAGCATTATGAAGCAACCAGGCTGCATGATTATGGGCGTCACTAGCGTTAAGAACCTTGAAAGTGAAACCGCTGTTTCAAGTGCTCTCAAGAAGAACCTAGAGAAAACACTTCTTGCTGAAGGTTTTGATTTGACGACTGCCACAGGTGCTGCGTGTATTGTCGTTGGTAGCGAAGAAATCTTTGAGGAGACAGTTGGTTTGATGGACAACATTGAGTTTGGTTTTGACACCTTGGCTGCCTTGACTGGCGGTGCTATGGTTCATCGTGGTATTTATGAAGACAATAAAAAAGACAAGTTGGTAACCTACACTTTGGTTAGTGGCTTGAAACGTCCTAGTAAGCGTATCGAGGGACTGAAAAAGTTCCTGAAGTAATATGAAAAAAGTAGTTGCACTCACACTGCTCTTTTCGCTTAGCGCCGCTGCGGCAGAGGTCACAAAGTTTGAGCCTCGCCCAGCGGTTGTTGAGCAAGAGGGTAGCACCTATGTTGGAATCCTTTTGAGCGAAGAAGACTTTCGCAAAATACTGGAAAAGAAAATTGACACCAACGCCAAATTATCAGAATGCTCTGTAGACAAGAAAGTGTGTAGCCAAATACAGTTGGGATATAAACATTACATTTCTCAACTGGAAGGGCAGCTAAAGAAGAATAACTCATGGTTTGACAGAAATCGGGGAACTCTCGGTCTTCTCACCGGTTTGGTGATAGGAGCCGGCGTTTCTATTGGCATTGTTCATGCGGTATATCCACAATGACTAAAAAAATAGATGCAGGATACATAGCTGGTTTAGAGAAGGCTGTTGCTGAAAAATACGGAAAAGACGCAGTTCAGGATTTTCGCGAAGAATGGCAAGAAGACAAAGAAAAGAAGTATCTTAATCAACTAAAAGAGCGAGAAAATTCCCTGTCAAACAAAGAAGCACGCAAAGAGATTATAACTGAAGGTGATTTTGTTTTCAAATCACGCCGAAAACAGGAAACTGTGGATCGTACTTGTCCTGTCTGTAAAACTTATTCATTTTCCGCACAGGACGACCTATATATGAATAGGTTTAAAGCTTGCCGTTTGTGTTACTTTGATTTTATCTATGCGAGAGAAGAAGAGTGGACATCCGGCAAGCGACCTACACAAAAAGACATTAATATATGTTTAAGGAGAAGGAAATAAATGGCATCTGTACTAGAAATAATTAGAGGTCTTAGCCAAGCTGCTGCCAATGCTTATGATGGGTCAGAACTTGATGAAGAGATTGGACTCAAGAGAGAGGCAGGTCATCCTGTTTTAGATTCTCGGGTTATTGATGGCTTTTCTGTTAAGTTCGCAGGAAACAAGTTAGTTGTAAATTATCAGAGCGAGATGCTAGTCAAAGAACTTCACCCACGTAATCGTTTTGAAAATGAGATCACTGAGCGTTTTAATGATATTATCTCATTTCTTAAAAAAGAATATAAAAATGTAACCAAAGAAAGTTGCGTATTGACTGAGGACGGTGAACCTAACATCATGGTTCAAGCCACATCGCGTTATAGGACCTGGGTTCAAGCCACGCGTCAATACAACATTGGGAACATTGAAGAGGTGAGTTCTATTCGCAAAACTTCTAACCATACCGCTGAAGATTATAAATCCTATAGAAAGCAATTTGTAGATTTTCTGGAAAAATCATCAGAGAAGCGACCCTCCAACGATACCTCTGGACCCAACCCTGATACACCGGAGGCGTAATGCCGTCTAACAAGCGGGAGACAATGGCGGAAATTATCCGTTGTGGAAAAGACCCTGCTTATTTCTGTAATAATTACGCCAAGATATCTCATCCTATGGAAGGGTTAATCTCTTTTGAGATGTATGATTTTCAGGAGGATGCGCTTGAAGACTTTAAAGATCACCGCTTCAATGTAATACTAAAAGCGAGACAGTTAGGTATCTCAACAACGGTTGCCGCATATGTTTGTTGGTTAATGTTGTTCCATCGGGATAAGAATGTTTTAGTGGTGGCCACAAAATTAGGTACCGCTACAAACCTCGTTAAAAAGATAAAAGCGATCCATAAGCATTTACCTCCGTGGTTAAAAATAGCAGAAATTTCTATTGACAATAGGCAGTCTTTTGAGTTATCTAATGGATCTCAAGTAAAGGCGTCTTCTACCTCTGGCGACGCTGGTCGTTCAGAAGCCTTATCCTTGTTGGTCGTAGACGAAGCCGCCTTTGTTGAAGGCATGGAAGAACTATGGGCTGGTCTGTATCCTACATTGTCAACTGGTGGGCGATGCATTGCTCTATCTACTCCCAATGGGGTGGGCAACTGGTTTCACAAAACTTACACTGAGGCAGCCGAGGATAAAAACGATTTCCACACAATTAAGCTACCCTGGGACGTACACCCAGACCGAGACCAAGAATGGTTTGAGAAAGAAACTCGGAACATGTCTCGCCGCGAAATTGCCCAAGAGCTTGAGTGCAATTTTAACGCATCGGGAGAAACCGTAATTCACGGCGATGATCTAAAGAAAATTTTAGAATGGACTAGCGACCCGCTGCATCGAACAGGGTTTGACAGGAATTACTGGATCTGGGAAGTTCCCGACCCACGTAAACAATATCTTATGGTGGCTGATGTAGCACGAGGCGATGGATCCGACTTTAGTGTGGCTCATGTTTTTGAAACTACAACCATGACACAAGTAGCTGAGTATCAGGGTAAAATAACTCCTGATCGCTTTGCTCCGCTCTTGCATTCAATTGGGGCAGAATATAATGATGCTCTCTTGGTAGTAGAAAACAATTCATTAGGAATTGGTGTTTTAAGTAGAATGCAAGAATTAGAGTATAAGAATCTGTATTATAGTGTAAAATCAACACATGAGTATGTTGATGAACTAACTGCTCAAGCTGTAGGAGGAGTGCCAGGATTTACGATGTCTATGAAAACTCGGCCTTTAGTTATTGCTAAGTTTGAAGAATTCGTAAGAAATAAACTAATTAATATTAACTCCTTGCGTTTGGCAAACGAAATTAAAACTTTTGTTTGGCATAATGGAAGGGCGCAATCAATGAGAAGCTACAATGATGATTTGGTCATTGCTGCTTCCATTGGGTGCTGGGTGCGGGATACAGCTTTATCAGCAAACCATAGGGAGTCTCAAATGAAAAAAGCCCTACTTACTGCGATATCAGTTTCCAACACTCAATTAAACACAAAGATAGAAGGTCAGCACGGATATAAACAAGGTCAACAAACATTTAAAGGTTCTGATGGCAGGACGCACGACCTTGGGTGGATCATAAAAGGATAAAAAATGGCGGACGATAAGAAGAAAAACAAAAATAATCCAAGAAACCAGGAGTCTACTCTGTTCAAGAGATTGACTCGCTTGTTTAGTGGACCCATGGTAGATTATGACCGACCAGCGGTCATCCGTGGCACTCGCCGGGACATTACCAAGTACACCTTTACGAGCAGTACTGGCAAAGAGTTCAAAAAGAAAGAATATTATAACCCATTTAGCGGACAAACTAATACTGTTCTTTTTGCTCGCAACAAACAAATTCGCTACACCGATTTTGATCAGATGGAATACATGCCTGAGATAGCCTCTGGGTTAGATATCTATGCGGATGAGATTACTACTTCAACAGTGTTTAACCCTATAGTGGAAGTGGAGTGTCACAATCGGGAAATAAAAGATATAATTAACACCCTTTTATATAAGGTCCTTAATGTGGAGGCTAATTTATTTGGCTGGACTCGCAGTATGTGCAAGTATGGGGATTATTATCTCTACATGGATATTGATGATAAAATGGGGGTTACTAACGTTATTCCCCTGCCAGTTCGTGAAGTGGAACGAATTGAGGGCACTGATCCAACAAATCCTAATTATATTCAATTTTTCTGGCAGAACGCTGATGGACAAAAGGGTGTTACCTTTGAGAACTGGCAGGTATCTCACTTCCGCGTAGTGGGGTCCGATAAGTATGTCCCATACGGAACCTCAGTTCTGGAGCCATCGCGACGTATCTGGCGTCAGCTTGTCTTGCTTGAGGATGCTATGATGGCTTATCGTATTGTTCGGTCGCCAGAACGCCGAGTTTTTTACATTGATGTGGGTAACATTGCAGCCGAAGATGTAGAACAATACATTGAACAAGTCAAAACTCAAATGAAAAGAAACCAAATTGTTAATGACGATACTGGAAGGGTGGATCTGCGTTACAACGCCATGAGCGTGGATGAAGATTTTTATATTCCCGTCCGTGGTGCAACTAACAACTCTCGTATTGAAACCTTAGCAGGCGGTCAATTCACGGGTGACATAGATGATGTCAATTATCTGAGAGATAAGCTATTTTCAGCCTTAAAAATACCAAAGGCTTATTTGGCACAATCTGATGCTCAAGAAGATAAAACAACCCTCGCACAAAAAGATATTCGATTCGCCCGGACTATTCAAAGGTTGCAGCGCGTAGTCATAGCTGAGTTAGAAAAGATGTGCATCATTCATTTGTTTACATTAGGGTTTAGAAATAATGATTTGTTATCTTTCAAGCTTAATTTGAATAATCCATCTAAGATTGCTGAACTTCAAGAACTTGAGCATTTGCGGACTAAATTTGAGATCGCTGGAAATGCCACAGAAGGATTGTTCTCCAAGCGGTGGGTTTATGAAAATGTCTTCAAGTTGTCTAATGAAGAAGTGGAAAGAATTCAGATTGAACAAGCTGGCGACGCTAAATATACCGCTACTATTGAAGCAATTAGTTCAGAAGGTGTTGGTGGCGACTTGGGCGGCGGTGGCGGCGGCTTAGGGGACGATGCCTTAGCTGATTTAGCTGGTGATGCTGCCGGGGATGCTGATGCTGGTGCAGACGCCGAGGCCGAGCCAGGACCACTTTTAGCCGAACCCGAAGCCCCCGCAGCAGAGCCCGGACAGCGTGATGATTCCTCTAGGAAAGATGGGCGTCATCACGGCGCAATGAACCGACATATGCAAAGTATCGCGGGTATCTATGGCAGAGGCGGTTCTAAGCAACTATTTAATGGAGGAACCGAATTAGGGATGTTAGCCCGAGGGAGGATGACAACCGGCGAATCTCAACAAAACGATGAGGATAAAATCTTGACCGAAACACAAGTTGAGATTAAAAAACTAATAGCCCAGTTGGAACAAAAGCATGAAAATAAAACATAACAAAAAAAGAAATACAGCATTTTTGTTTGAAACATTGGTGCGTGAGTTAACGAAAGCCATAGTGGATAAAAATAATCCACGCAGTCATAAAATAAAAACAATCTTGTCAGAACACTTTAGACAAGGCATGGTTCTATTCTCTGAGTTAGATTGTTTTCGTTCATTGACTGATCATTCGTCTCCGCTAGATCATTACACAGCAGAGAAGATGGTCCACCAGGCTCGCCGTGCATATGATGAACTGGATCGTGACAGTGTTTTTGCCGAGCAATCAAAAGTTATTAATAAAATCAACCGTAATTTAGGCAAGGAAACATTTAATAACTTTGTCCCTAACTATAAATCTTATGCTACTCTGTCACAAATATTTGGCAAAAACATTTCAGTTAAAAGCCGTGTTCTTTTGGAAAAAAGAATTATTGATAATTTGACTACTCATGGTGTTCCCTCAGAAAGCATTGAGCCAGTGGATAATATTGTTGTTACTTCTTTTGTGGAGCGTTTTAATAAACAATACTCTAATCTACTGCCTGAGCAACGAGAATTGTTACAGAAATTTGTCCTAAGTTCCGGAGATGATTCGGTAGATTTTCGTATTTATCTAAATGAAGAGCTTCACCGCCTACATTCGGAAGTTAAAAAGTCCCTAAGTCTAAACGAAGTTGTGGAAGACGCAGAGATGATGGCTAACACTACAAAAGTTATAAATATGATTGAAGAAATTAATGTCTCCAAGATTGAACAAAAAGATTTAATGAAAATCCTTAAACTTCAAAGTTTAGTGCGTGAGTATAAAAACGATGCCGATCAAGATTAAGTTTGCTAAAATACCTGCTCCTAAAAAACCTCAAGCAGTAGTTTCTTTAGATGTTGTAAGAACTTTAGATAATAATTTACTCGTTAAAGATCATGAGTATTTGGATATTGTAATCAATCCGTCCGAGAAGAAACTCATGCTTATGCCTAAACCGTATATTGACAAAGATGTATATGACTATCAGAGAGATCTGATGTATAATCTTCAGCAACACGGAATTATTGAAGGTTTCCCACAAGGTGGTCCTGTTTTTGGAATGGTAGAGGCCAGCTATCCGGGAGAATCAGAGAGCGGCGTAGATACTTTAGAGGTTCTTCTGTACCAGTTAGATAAATATTTGTCTCATGTAAGGTCAGAGGAATATAAAGCTCGCGAATATGATGAAAACATTGAAGATAATTTCACTGATCCACCAGCGGACGAAACAACTGCATATGGTGAGATCCCTCCTTATCAAGATACTCCTGGGGCAAATCAAATTGGCAACCCCACTTATACTTTCGCCGGTTACGGTTATCTCTACTAAAAAGAGGCTTGCTTGTTAATAACCTTTATTCTAATTTGTTATGGTATGACTCAGATTCTAGTATATGGGTCAATCTTTGCTAATGTCCGCCCCCAGCATCAGTTTTTTCATTGCCCGATGTGTGTCGGCTTTTGGGTAGGAGTAGTTCTTCTCTTCCTAAACCCATTTACAGAACTATTTACCTTTGATGTTTCTTTGATAAACGCCTTCCTCTTAGGTTGTTTATCTTCTGGAACATCTTATGCTTTATGTATGCTCATATCGGACGGAGGATTTCAATATGAATACCGAGTTAAAAGGGATGTGGACTCAAAAGTGGAGACTAAGACCAGTCGCCAGGTGTTGCAGGGGTAGTAGTATCATGCGGGTAGCGCCCGCACTCTGAGGAAAATATAATGAAGATTACAAAATCACAACTAAGAAAGATCATCAAAGAAGAAGTTTCAAAAGTTCTTTTGGAAGAGTATACCGAAGAAGCGTCTCTATATGACGAAAGACATTTTCTTACTCTAGACCGAGATATGCAAGAGCCAGACCACCTCTCGTTTTATAAAACTTTTTATAAAGCAATTAATCCTGCACTTGATGGCACTCCCGAGCAAGAAAAACTTCTTCATAAAGCGTATGGCATCGCTGATGCAGAGCAGCCTAGTGAAGTTGATGAATTTGATAGGCTCCTCAGAAAAGTTAAACTCCCTGCCGACATAGTTGATAAGTTCAAGATCAAGCCCAAAGATTCCAGTGAGATGCTCCCTGGCAGGTCGTTCTATCCCAAATACGGAGGAGCGGAACAAAAGAGACAAGATGACGCCCGCAGGCAACAAGGAAAGATAAAATGACAAAGAAATACGTACTACAAGAGTTCATGAACTTAGATTACAGTGATGATCTTCTTACTGAAGAAGAGAAAGAAGGTAACCGCAACGGTACTCATCTGATCGTCGCTGGAAAGATTCAATGTGCCGAAGCCAAAAATGGCAACGGGCGCGTTTATCCTAAAAATATCTTAGAAAGAGAAATGAAGAACTATGACAAGCTTGTTCGCGAAGGACGAGCCATTGGAGAATTAGACCACCCAGATAGTTCCGTCGTCGAACTCAAAAATGCTAGTCATGTCATTACCGAAGTATGGTGGAAGGGTAATGACGTCATGGGTAAGATGAAGATTCTAAATACTCCGGCGGGACAGATCGCCAGGCAGCTTGTTGAGGGCGGAGTTCAACTTGGTATTTCTAGCCGAGGACTTGGGTCTACTCGCCAAGAGGGAAACACCACTATGGTAGAGGACGATTTTCAACTTTTGTGCTTTGATCTTGTTTCTGAACCAAGTACGAACGGCGCTTTTCTGGTAGCTGAAGGGCAACAAGTAAAAACTCATCTTACCAAAGCTGATCGGATCAACCGAGCCCTTAACGATATTCTCGGAGACAGTTGATGGCTGGCGCTGGTTTTGGTATTCCTAATGGTGTAGGAGGTTTTGCCTTTCGTGTTCTTCCCAATGGGCACATGGTGATTGGCGATACTTCTGATGATACAGTCCAGCTTACTGGCAGTATTTTTAGCGCAGGGCACGCTTCTTTTGCCGCAGCCGGGACAGCCATCCCAAACGACTATTATCTACGAGTCGGCGACTTAACTAAATCCCCAGCGCTCTATATCTCTTCTTCTAACTACATAGGTATCGCTAACGATGTACCGCAACATCCTTTAGATGTTGGAGGGGCTACAAGAATTAAAGGAAGTTTTATTCTTGACGGTGCTAATTTGTCTACAACACAAAACTGCACCGGAAACACCACTACTTTAACAACTTTAACCCAGCCAGTTCGATACCTTCAAACAACCAGTGCTACAGGTATTGGAGGTTTTCATGTGATAACCGTCCCTGATGGCAGCAATACTGGTGAGACTTTAAAGATAATATTTCTAGACACCCCTTCCAATGGAACCTCTATTGAATTTATTACAACAAATTTTTTAGGAGTATCTTCCTTGGGTGTGCCAGGTAGTGGTTTTGCATCAGGAGGAGCCCAAGGTGGTTGTTTGGATTTAATTTGGACAGGATCAAAGTGGGTCATTGTATCTGTCAATCAAAGAATATCAGTCTCATAAGAAAGGAAAGAGATGAAAAAATCGGAACTCAAAAATATTATTAAAGAATGTGTTAGAGAGGTTATTCTTGAAGAGGGTATGTTATCTGGCATTATTAGTGAGGTAGTCCAAGGGTTAGGTTCTGCCCCTATAGTGACAGAAACGCGACAGCATTCTCACAAGAACTTTAATGCACCTGGGGCTCCACAGTTAGAAGAAACAAAGCGTCAAGTCTTTGGGGCTGTCGCTAATGATGCTTATGAAAGTATTAAAAAACAATTTAAAAATCCTGAGATCTTTGAAGGTACTCGTCCGCTGCCTGCTGATAAGAGTGCAAAAGGCGGACCCCTTCAGGGAGTTGACCCTCGCGACCCTGGGCTAGACATTAGTCAGCTTCCAGGTTTTGGCTCGTGGGGATCGGTAGCAAACAATATTTGACATAGAAAGTTAAAAAATGAGAAAAAACAAGAGAACAAATTTTACTAAGCCAAAAGATTTTAGCACCCGTATTACGGTCACCGCAGAAGAGTGCCGAGGCGACGCAGAACGAATGGTGCGCCGATTTTGCAAAAAGGTAAAGAAAAGCGGAATTATTGAAGAAGTTCGCGACCGTCGCTATTTTAAAAAGGATTCAGTAGTTAACACTGAGCGAAAAAGGGCAAAGAAAAGACTTATAGAAAAAGTAAATAAGCGCGAGCGTGACCTACTTAAAGCTAGGAGATAATGAAAAACCATGGCTACATCACCCGATACTACACTTTATAACGTTAGACAATTTGCTGGACTAGGAAGTGTCGCTTCTTATCAGGTTTCTGGCGTCCCTTTTGTAACTGGCTCTGGCGGGCCTGCAAATGCAGTTAATCCTGGCATGGGACAGACTATTAGTTTTCCTCGTGTCACAAAATCTATAACCCTTTTGCCTACTGCCGATACAGTACAAATGGCTTTTGCGCCCACCGGCTCTTCCCCTATGGTAGCTACTCATCATTCTATTGATTTCCCGTCAACGACGGCCCCTGCAATTACCCTTGATGTTAAATGTAAGGAAATTTATGTTTGGAATGCTGGGGGCGCTCCAACAAACCAAGGTTGGAAAGTTTATGCGTCTCTAACCGGTATTGACCAGCAGGCGATGTTCCACCTTACTGGCTCCGGCATTACTGAATAACGCAAATTCCTTTTCCTTTGGATTTCGTGCTTACTATTTAATTTGATGCACTGTCATTAATTAAGGGGATATTAAATATGTCGAATATGTTAGAACAGGCAATCCTAGACGCGAAGACGCTCAAGGAGTCAGCCCTGAAGACCGCTGAACAGGCCGTTGTAGAGAAATACTCCAACGAAGTGCGCGACGCCGTGGCTAGACTTTTAGAGCAAGACTCTGATCTAGCGCTAGACGTAGCAGATACTGAAGAAGCTGAAACTACACCTACCGTGATGGAAAAGGTCCCGATGGCACACCTTTCGGAAGATGGTGATCAGGTGGTGGTAGATCTAGAGAACATCTTGGCAGCCGCCGATGAGGTCCCGGACGATGAAGAGTATGAACAGGACCTAGATACCGTGGCTGATAATATTGATGTTTCGCTGGACTCTGAAGAGGGCGAAGAACTCGCCCCTGGAAATCGGGACGATGAAATAGATATTGATGAAGAAGAGTTAGTTTCCCTGTTTAAGGAAATGATGATGGTCGATGTTCCGCAAGTAGAACTAGATAAAGCGCAAGAGGCTCTCCATCAGGACCAGCTTGAACAAGACGAAGAGCAGATTTACACTTCCACAGATGGAATGGACTCTGAAGATATTAAAGAACTGGAACGCACTCGCGCAAGATTTATGGGCGTTCGGGAACAGAATGAAAAATTACGTACTACACTTAAAACTTTAAAAGGCAAGTTGGAAGAATTACTCCTCCAAAATGCCAGGTTACTATATGCGAACCGTGTACTAAACGACACCTCCCTGAATGAGCAGCAAAAGAGTAAAGTTGCTGAGTTGGTTGGAAACGCAAAATCCGTAGAAGAGGCAAAAACAATCTTTGAGACCCTTCAAAAGACAATGGCAGAAACTCATCGCGAGCAGCCTGCACAATCATTGTCTGAAGTGATCACCCGGAGATCTTCTGTAGTCCTCACTGGTCGTCGCTCTAGCGACGAAACATCTACCGATGCGAATCCTACTTACAATCGTTGGGCCACACTCGCAGGAACACACAAATAATACAAGCTTTTATAAAGGAGAAAAAAATGTCTGTATTAGATACCCTAACAGAAGGCATTAGACAACGGTCTCTTGCTAATGAGGGTGAAGCTCTTCTTGCAAAGTGGGAAAGAACAGGTCTCTTGGAAGGACTAGACGATATTGCTCGTTCCAATATGTCTCGTCTTTTAGAGAACCAAGCAGCCCAATTGCTCAAAGAAACCAGCACCATGAGTGGTGGTGACGTTGAAGGCTTCGCCGCAGTTGCATTCCCAATCGTGCGTCGTGTATTCGGCAACCTTTTGGCACAGGATCTCGTATCCGTTCAACCAATGAGTCTCCCAAGTGGACTCATTTTCTTCCTTGACTTCACTTTCTCGGGTGACGGTGGCATGGTGGACTCGTTCCGTCTTGCTCAGGCTTCTGGCTCGTCGCTCTTCGGTGGTGGCGTCGTTGGTAGCCAGCTTACTGGCGGTGTTGACCTTGGCAAGAACAATGGTCAGCTTAGTTTTTACAACTTGAACAATGGCTTTTCTAGTCCAACTGGTTCAGTCGATGACACTGCACCTACACTCATCGCGTCTGGAACGTTTGGTGATGTAAAGTCGTCACCCGGTGGGTATGCTGCAACGTGGCTGCGCTCTGATCCTGTATTCGTATCTGGGTCTACTAGTTATGCTATTGCCACAATAACCAAGCCCGCTAACATCAATGAAGATGATTATGTGGCACTCGTGGTCGCCAAAAATGGCAACGCGCAAGCTCAGGGTGGACTTATTGGTAGGTTGGGTACCGGCGTTTCCGCAGGTTCGGATCCTGGCTCGGCCTTTTTGGTTCGTACCTTGACTGCTGAACACACGGAATCTAATAAGCTCCGTTTGGTATTCTATATCACTGGTTCTGCTCCCGTTGGTGGCGCACTTCCAGCCCTTAGTGGTGGCGCAGCATCCTTGGCACTCAAGATTGCTGACATTGATAGAATTTACTACCCTGTAACTGACGCATTCGCTGATGGTGGTGCTATTGGTTCAGTGGTCGGTGCTGCTACGCCTGCACCAGGCTGGGGATTGGAAAACAATCCGAACATCCCACAAATTGATATTAAGATCGATTCAGTGGCTGTTACGGCTAACACCAAGAAGCTCAAGGCTAAGTGGAGCCCCGAGCTTGCCCAGGACTTGAATGCTTATCACAATCTTGACGCTGAAGTTGAGTTGACCAGCATTCTGTCTGAGCAGATTGCTCTTGAAATTGATCAAGAGATTCTTGAAGACCTTATTAAGGGTGCAACCGCTGGTACATTGTACTGGTCTCGTAGCCCTGGTAAGTTCCTCGACCGTGACACAGGTGCCGTGGTTGGCGTTGACGCCTCCGGTAACCTTTCTAGCTACCCAGACTTCACCGGTAATGTCTCTGAGTGGTACGAAACCCTTCTTGAAACAGTCAATGAAGTAAGTGCTCGTATTCACCGTAAGACACTCCGTGGCGGCGCGAACTTTGTTGTTTGTTCTCCAGAAGTTGCTAACATCCTTGAGTTCACCAGTGGTTTCCGCGCTGCGGCTGCCGTTGATGATGCTAAGGGTAGCTGGGGCGTTAAGAACGTAGGTTCTATTAGTCGTAAGATGGACATTCATGTCGATCCTTACTTCCCCCGCAACCTCCTTTTGGTAGGTCGTCGCGGTGGCAGCTTCCTTGAAAGCGGCTATGTGTACGCTCCGTATGTACCACTGCAAGTCACGCCCACCATCTTTGGTGTAGAAGATTTCGTGCCCCGCAAGGGCGTCATGACTCGCTACGCTAAGAAGATGGTTCGTCCTGACATGTACGGTCTTGTTGTTGTTACAGATCTTATTAGTGATGTACCTTACCCATCGGGTGGGTGATAATCAATAGCTAACAAGCTGTTTGAATAATAACGAAGAGAACCTCGTCCTAGTGACGGGGTTTTCTTTTATTCAAGTAAGTTTTGTCAATAGAAAAACTACTTATAAAGAAGTGAGGATCTAAGATGCCAACAGATTTACAACCAAGAAGTGTTCAGAACGCCGTTGTTCTGCCCTCTACAGGCAGTGCAGGCGATGTTACTGCGTTACTAGCCTACAATATTTATACCAGTTCACCTTTTATTAGTGGTGCTGTAGATCAGGTGGCTTACACTTACAGTAAATTAGGCGGAAATGTTCTAGATTTAGAAATAACCCCACGAAATGTTTATAATGCGTATGAAGAAGCTTGCTTAGAATATTCTTATTTAATTAATTCCCATCAATCTAAAAATGTTTTGTTTCAATTATTGGGCGCAACAACTGGGTCATTTGATCAGGATGGTGAATTGAGTGCATATTCGGGTTCCGGAGGTGCTACCGCCAAACCAAACTTAAAATATCCTAAGTTTCTTTTCAAGTATCTGAATTCTGTAGGTAAGGGTTTAAGCACTCATACAGGCGTGGGATCTATAGATACAATCTACTCGGCTTCTTTTGATGTAGTTAAAGATCAGCAAGATTATGATTTACAAGCTATTATTTATTCCGCATCATTAGGTGCTAGTTCACCCTTTTATAACAAAGTGGGCAAACAAGCAATAGACGTTATCAGGGTCTATTATCGTACTCCTAGTGTTATGTGGACTTTCTTTGGAGGATACCCAATCGGTGCTGTGGGTAACTTATCCACTTATGGTATGTATGCAGATGATAGCACGTTCCAGCTTGTGCCTGCATGGCAAAATGTTTTGCAAGCATATACTTTCAAAGAGGACATGCATGTTCGGGCATCCCATTTTTCTTTTAGATTAAATAATAATAAATTAAGAATTTTTCCCACCCCGGAGGGAACAAACAATCCATCAAAATTTTGGATAGACTTTAGACCGGCGGCAGATCCTCTAGAAGACCCTGCTGACCGAACGCACGGAGTTCAAGGTGTAAACAATATTAATACTTTACCATTTCCCAATATTCCTTATAAAAATATTAACAGCATTGGGAAACAGTGGATCCGCCGTTTCGCTTTATCGCTGGTTAAGGAAACTTTAGGACAAATTCGCTCTAAGTTGGCCACCATTCCCATACCCAATAATGAGGTGACTTTGAATGGTCCCGCACTGGTGTCGGAAGCTAAAGAAGAACAAAATGCTTTGCGGGAAGAGTTGAAAACAATATTAGACGAAATGGTATATTCAAGTTTAGCCGAGAAAGATCAAGCAATGCAAGAGAGTATTCAGAATATTGCACTCAAGGTACCAACCGGCATCTACGTAGGATAAATAAATGGCTCAAAATAAATGGACACAACCTCTTCAGCCGCCACCCCCATTATTTGTGGGCGCTGCTGAACGTAATTTTGTAAAACAAATTAATGATGAGGTTATCGAGAAGGTTGTTGGGCAACAGGTTTTATATTTTCCTTTGGATATAGCGCGAACAAATTATAATCTTTATGGGGAAGCAATAGAAAAAACCTTCTACTCACCGGTAAGAGTTTATTGCTTAGTGGACTTTGATGAATCAGAAAGAACACAAGGGACATATGGATTTGACAACGTGCGTAAGATAACTGCCCACTTTAATGATAGGCGAATCTCACAGGATCAAGACCTATATCTACGACTAGGTGATTTTGTGCAGTATGATGATACATTTTTTGAAATTATTGATGTGAGCGCACCGAAGAAAACTCTTTTTGGACAAGATTCGGACTTTGCAGACGGGTTTCGTTTAGCCCGAAGCATTACCGGCAGAGAGGCACGCCAAGGGTTATTTAACCCTGGTCGCTCTCTGGGCAATTCCATTAGGAGATAAACAATATGCCTAAACGCACAGTACTAGATCAGGACCTAAAGGCAACTTATGGTTTTAAACCTTCTACTTTGGAAGATATAGACCAAGCCATCTTTAACTATCTTCAAGATGAATTATCAATTTCCTGCCAGACGAACGAGGGTTTTAAAAAGGTTCCAATCATATTTGCCAGCCCTGAGCGAGCCTTCTCAATCAAGAATGATCGGGACTTACGTTCTAATGATCGTGTGTTAGAATATCCTTTGATGGCTATTGTCCGCCGCAACCTCACAAAGAATCCAGAAAACAAAGGAAGATACGGGGTGTACATCCCTCCATATTTTGATTTTTATGATCGCGGGGGTGCAATTCCTATTGCTCGTCGGGTAATGCAGGGGAAGACTCGAGAACGGGCAAACAATACAGCTATTAATAGATTTGGCAACAAGACCAATAAAACTTACTCTACTTTTCCTTTTGATAATAAAAAAGTGGTTTATGAAACTTTGTTTGTCCCTTATCCCACGTTCGTAGAGGTGGATTACGAAATCAAGCTGGTGTCATCCTATCAGGCGCAAATGAATGAAATGTTGGCTCCTTTTTTAGCTGAATTTTCTACACCGGCTGTCTTTTCCATCACCCATGAGGGGCACACCTATGAAGCTTTTATTGATCCATCTATGAACAATGAAAGCAATAACGAAAGTCTGGACACAGATGAGCGTCTTTTTAAGAGCACAGTAACCATTAAAGTACTTGGCCATCTGATTGGTGCCGACAAGAACCAAAAAACTCCCACCGTAGTCGTGAGGGAATCTGCTGCGGAAGTATCCATCGGTAGGGAGCGAGTTGTGACTGGTGACGAACCAGAATTTCGTGCGGGAAGAAAAGATAAATACCGCCGATAAATAGAAAAAGATATTGCAGGGTGTTTGGAGTGATCGCTGACTATTTATTAATAGCATTTAGTGTCTACGACTGTGCAAACACATGTTTCTAGTGAGGAGAACAAATTTCAATGGCTGACAACTCTTCAAGAAGGTTTAAATTTATTTCACCTGGCGTTTTTATTGATGAGATAGACAATTCACAAGTACCTCGTACCCCAACAGAGGTAGGACCCCTTGTTATGGGTCGTGCCCAACGAGGTCCCGCCAATATACCTGTTACAATTAACTCATTTTCTGAATTTGTTGAGACTTTCGGCAACGCTGTAGCTGGCAATACTGCTACAGATGTTTGGCGTGAGGGAGACTTTAGTGCTCCTACTTACGCTGCATTTGCGGCACAGGCTTGGCTTGCAAATAACGGACCTATCACCTTTATGCGAGTTTTGGGAGATCAATCATCCCAAGCAACAGATGCCGGAAAAGCCGGCTGGTCAGTGCCAGATATTGCTGCGGGACATGCAGGAAACAATGTTGGTGGTGTATACAGCTTAGTAGTTTTCCCGGAAGCTAGCCAACAAAATGTGACGGGCTCTGTAGCTGCTCAGTTTTACTGCGACAAAGGTCGTGTTCTTTTGAGTGGTAGTGCTACATTTGCTGGTGGTTCCGGTGCAGTAGTTGCCGAGGCTACTATTGAGGTCACTAATGCAGGTGGCGTTTCCAACGGAGAGACATTCACTTTGGTAGATTCAGCGGGTCTAAGCACTGTATACACTGTTAATAGTGGTATAGATCCAGACGATGGTGGCGGTAGCGGCGGAGTAGCTGTTCTTGGCTATGCGGGCATTGGTGGTGGAGCAGCAGGCGCGATCGCCGCTGCGGCAGCAATCCGAAAAGCCATTAATCAAACGACAGATGCAAACTATACAGCCACGGATGATGGGGTTAGCACCGTAACAGTCAGACAGGGAACTGGTGGAACGGCTGGCAACCAAACCAATTCTGACGCAATTGGTGGGGTCACCGTTGGTAACTTCACAGGTGGTGCTGCTGGAGTCAATGGGTTTTTGTTTGGCTCTACGATGCGAAAAGTGGACAACATTGATTCAATCACGTTAGTTGTGTCAGGCTCATCCCCAGCAGTCGACGAAAAAGTAAAAGTAAGTCTTAATCCTGGGAGTGAAAACTTCATACGCAAAGTGATGAACACTAATCCGACAATTACTAATGCGGCTATCACATCTCAAGCTACTATGACTGCATCGCAGGGTGGCAATTTGTGGCTCGGAGAAAGCTTTGAGCGATCTTTGACCCAGGCGAGCACTACCTCTATTGGGGTTCTCAAGAGTCCTAGTGGGACAGAGATTTCGGCTGGTGGTGCTTTCCGTGCCATGTTGCTTCCGATGTCGGTCACACATGATCTTACTAAGCAACAAAATGATTGGCAAGGAGCGGCTACACGAGCATCTACCGGGTGGTTTATTTCGCAAGACTTGTCTGCTAACAATGCAGCTTATTACTCAAGAAATATGCAGCGACTTTTCCGACTCGAAGCTATTACAGCAGGAGAAGAAATTCAGCGGCAAGTAAAAGTATCTATTGACAATATTAAGGCTCCTGAAGGAAACTTCCAGTCTTATGGATCTTTCTCAGTATTAATCCGAGCCATCGGAGATACAGATCAGACACCTCAAATTATTGAGCGTTATGACAATCTTAACCTTAACCCTGCATCACCCGATTACATCGCTGCTCGTATTGGCGACAAATATCAAAAATATGATGCAGTCAATCTTCGCAACGTAGAATACGGTCAGTTTGCGAACCAGTCTAATTATGTTCGCGTAGTGATGGATGATGACATCGCCGCAGGTGTAGGTGAAGCCCGCCTTCTTCCGTTTGGCGTGTGGGGTCCTCTTAAGTATCGTGACGTTGCATATGCAAGCGGTTCGGCTGCTTTCCGAAGTTTGATTGACGGTGCAACTCCTACCTCCGGTGCGGTCGCGGACTCAGTAGAGACAATGCTAGATGGGGGTGGCAAGATACGATTTGGTAATGCTGGTTATCTTCCGGGGCTCACTGATCAGGGCGCTACCGGACCTTTGATCGCTTGTGCTCCCGCGAATACCTTTAATATTCGCTTCCCTAGTGTCCCATTACGTCAGAGAAGTTCCTGGGGATCTCCTCGGTCACTAAACAGTACTTTCTGGGGCGGATGGACAGGTCGCAGTGCGTCTGATACTTTCTACAATGATAGTTTGCCGGACATGCTCCGCCCTCGTGCTTTTGATGTTGTGGATCAAGACAATCCAGCAGCCGTGACTTTTGATGTTGAAGGGGAGACTACTGCAAATGCTTTGACTTCACCTGTTGTGACATCGTGGGTCTTCTCCCTGGATGACATTTCAGGATCAGCTAATTCGGGATACACCTATGCTGCGGGTCAACGACGCGCGGGAACTAGTGTTACTGCTGGCGCTGGCAAGTCCTATAAGTCGGCTTTGGATCTTAAGTTAGCCCGATTTACCACTATGCTTGCCGGTGGGACAAATGGCTACAACATTAAGGAACGCGAGCCTTTCCGTAATAGCGCTTTCAATGCTGCTACAGATGAAAAAGCCTCTTATCAGCTATTCAGTCTTCGTAAGGCAATCAACATCGCTTCGGATCCTGACTATGTTCAAATGAACGCGGTAACGATCCCAGGCGTCTGGGTTAGTCAAGTAACTGATTACTTGCTTGAAACCGCAGAAGATCGTGGTGATACTTTGGCATTGATTGATATTCAATACGGTTATACTCCGCAGTCTGAGACTAAAGAGACACCGGAAACGGCTAACGCTGGTAATACTGCTTCGGCTGCTGCGACGGCCTTAGCTGGAAGAAGTATCAACAATAGTTATGGTGCTACTTACTATCCGTGGGTGAGAATCTTTGATAACACTAGCGGACAAAGTTTATGGGCACCTCCCACAGTTGCTGCGCTAGGCGTCTTGTCTACGACTGATAGACTTCAGGCACCTTGGTTTGCCCCTGCCGGGTTTACCAGAGGTGGATTGAGCGAAGGAGCAGCAGGGATTCCCGTGCTAGATGTTTCTCAACGCCTCACTTCGGAGGAGAGAGATACTCTCTATGAAAATAATATTAACCCAATCGCTAAATTCCCAGCAGAAGGAATTGTGGTGTTTGGACAAAAAACCCTACAGCAAACAGCATCAGCCTTGGATCGCATTAATGTTCGCCGACTCATGATTTTCTTGAAGCGGGAAATTTCATTTATTGCTTCCCGGTTGTTGTTTGCTCCTAACGTGCAAGATACATGGGATCGCTTCATTGGGCAAGCTACTCCAGTGTTGGAGAGTGTAAAAGCTGAGTTCGGTATTGAACAGTTCCGTCTGATTTTAGATGACAGTACTACAACACCTGACTTGATTGATCGTAATATTATCTATGCTAAGTTGCTTGTTAAGCCTACGCGGGCAGTTGAATTCTTCGCAATTGACTTTGTGGTCACAAATAGTGGTGCATCATTTGCGGATTAATTTGATAAGAAACTATTTATACTGAGGAGTAAAAACAGGTAATGGCTAGTTTATTTTGGAACGACGTAAGAACTGAACCAAAACGCAGATTTAGGTTTGAGTTGAAATTCACTAACAAGGTAGAGGGCGTAGCCGTACCTATTCCAGTTTGGACAGTGAAAACTGCCAGCAAGCCGAAGGCAAATATCAGTACCATTGAGCATCAGTACATCGACCATACTTTTAAGTACCCTGGTCGTGTAACTTGGGACCCGATTACTGTAACCCTGGTTGACCCAGTAAATCCCGACTTGTCCTACGCTTTTTTGGATGTGCTCGGCGGAAGTGGGTATAAGTTTCCTACTACGGCATCTCGTTCTAAACTTAGTTTAAGCAAGAAGGCTTTTTATGATCAGATAGGTATAGTCATGATTGATCAAATTGATGAAGACGGCAATATCATTGAAAGATGGGAGCTTCAAAATCCTTTCATAACCAGTGTAGATTTTGGGGGATCCTTGGACTATGCTTCTGATGATATGAATGAAGTGACAGTTGAGTTGACATATGATTGGGCCAAACTTACCAAGACTCAAGCTTACGGAGACGAGCCAACTCTCGCGGCAACTTAATACAGTCGGGCGAATAATTTAAATATTTCTTCTTCTTACTATATACTTGTAGGAAAGAAAGGTTACTCTTATGAGTCGTAATGAAAATAGAACTGAAACAATAGATCCTGAATTTTTAGCTGAGGGATCTCCGCAACCTGTGACAACGACGCCTCCTGGGCTCAATACAGCACCCGCTGCACAATCTGCGTTTAATTGGGCTATGCCTACGGAGTTTGTGGAACTTCCCAGCGAAGGAAGGTTTTACCATAGCGATCACCCCTTGTATAACCAGAAGACTGTAGAGATCCGTTATATGACGGCAAAAGAAGAAGATATCCTAACTTCTAGAGCCCTCCTTAAACAGGGTGTTGCACTGGATAGGATGTTGCAAAATATTTTAGTAGATCAACAGGTGCGTGTAGATTCTCTATTGGTAGGGGACAAGAATGCCATTTTGGTCGGCGCTCGTCGCACTGGCTATGGGGCAGATTACACTACTACAATTACCTGTCCCTCGTGCAACACACCCTCTGAATTCACTTTTGATCTCGAAGATCCCCCTTCTAATAATGCATGGGATATTGTCAACAACTCTGATGAAGTAGTTATGACTTCCTCTGGTGTTTTCAAATTTGTCTTACCGATGACCAAGGTTGAGGTGGAGTGCAAGCTTTTAACAAGCGCAGATGAAGCCGCATTTTCTAAATCCTTGCAAAAGAAAAGCCGACGTGAGGATGCCGGCTCCATGACCGAATTATTTCGCACATATATTGTGAGCGTTAATGGGGAAACCTCACCTATCATGAAAGAGACTCTCATTCAAAACATGCCGGCACGAGATGCCAGATACCTGAGAAACAAATATTCAGAAATAGTTCCGAACATTGATCTCACACAAGTTTATAGTTGCACCAATTGTGGCTATGAAGCGGACATGGAGGTTCCGCTTGATGTGAACTTTTTTTGGCCTAAGTGATGAATATATTAAAGACGCTTACGAGCAACTTTTTCAATTAAAATATTACGGTAATTGGAACTTTTTTGAATCCTATAATTTACCTATCCGAATGCGGCATTGGTTTCTTAGCCGTATTGTAGATTATAAAAAGGAAGAGAACGCTATCCGAAAACAACACGCCCGTTCTGCACGTCCAAGTCGTGGTAAGCGGTATACTTAAAATAAGTAGAGTACGGCCTATTTAGTAAAGTGGAGGCATCAGTGTGAAGCGTGGCTTTAAGGATAGAGTTTTAGACTTAAACGATTTCAAAGGAAAAGAGTTAAATGAAAACATTCTCCATGTCTTAGCTGCATGGATTGAATATCTTTTGTCTAAAATGTTTAAGGGCAGAAGAATACCTGTACGAGTTCGCGGAAACCGGATTGAGGTTGAGCGATTCACAGACGCCTTGGTTAACGAAAAAAGATACATGGATTTCATACGAAAGTATGGATTAGATGATCCGATGACTTATAAACAAAAGGCACGGCTAGATGTGGCTATAAAAAGATTTGAGAGAGAGTCTGGCATCAATTGGCCGATTAGAAATTAGGTAAAATAAAGTATGACTACTGATGATCTCAGCAAAAAGAAACTCGACCTAATTAATCAAATTAATGAAGCACAAGAACGCCTTAATGACACAATGCGTTCTAGTGAGGCTCAAAAGCTGAAAGATCTTAAAGCCGCTCGCGAACAATTAGCAATTTCGGAAAAAGGACTGAGACTACAAGAACTCGAGAACCCCAGATTAAAAGAATATAACGATTTGCTGCGAGAGCGCCAAGCGCTTCAAAAATCTGGTCGCGACCTTGAGCAAGGACGCCTCCGGCTCATGCAGGTTTTGGAACGTAATTTAACCGCCGAAGAAAAAGCCACCAACGCTAGTACGCAAGCTCAGCGAAACCGGGTAAAGCAGTTAGAGAAGTCTGTTACTGCCCAAACCAAATTAAACGAAAAGATAACTAAAGGCGCGAAGGCAACTGGCGGCTTTACATCTGCTCTAAATAAAGCTGCCGGCGGCACTTTAGCATTCGCTACCACTATTGGTGGCGCGATGACCAAAGTTTTGGAAATGGGCTTCACTCTCAGTGATGCTAACGCCGAGATAGCCCGACAGACTGGACAAGTTTCTGGACTGAATGACGTATTTGACGATCTTTCCTTGCGCGTAGGGGAGAATGTAATGACCCTCGCGGAAATGAAAGAAACTGTCATCGGACTCAATACCACTTATGGAGACTTCGCTTTTTTAAGCCATGATGCTCAAGTAGAAGTAGCAGCTTTCACTGGAGAAATGCTCCGCTTTGGTGGTCAAGTAAACGATACTGCCAGGATTCTTGATTTTTTCGGTAATACAATGAGCAATAGCTCTACTAAAGCGATGGGACTCACTGATACATTAAAAAGTTTAACCCGTGTTTTAGGCAGGGGCTTGCAATCAATTCAGAAGGATTTTATTGCTCTTATTGATCCCATGACACGTTTTGGAGACTCTGCTAAAAAAGAGTTTACCGAGATTGCCAAATTTGCTCGCTCAGTTGGGCTAGAGACTAAGGCAGCCTTTGATGTGGCTGAAGGTTTTGATACTTTTGCATCAGCCGCAGAAAAAGCAGGGAAGCTAAATGCTCAATTTGGCACTCGTTTGAACAGTTTTGCTATCATGTCTTTAAATCATAGCGAACGTATCAAAGCAATTCGCGCCGAGTTTGAGCGATCAGGAATAGATGTGAGTCAAATGGGTCGTCGTGAAATTCAAATGCTTTCGGAAGGGTTTGGCATTGCTGAAGAGACGGCTCGTAAGTTTTTGAACACCCGGAAAAGTTTGCGGCAAATAACGAAAGAAGACGAAGAAGCAAATCGCCGTATCGCTGACTACATGGGCGCAAAACAACAAATAGAGATAGCGGTACAGAACCTCTTTATAGAGAATGCTCACGTCATCAAAGATTTTGTGAATGGACTCAGCAATGTCATAACTAAAATTGGAGAGGTGGCAGCAGGAACAACTACGGCGGCTAACGCCATCAAAGGTGCTATTGGCGGGCTGATGGCCTCTCCTATAATTGTCGGAGTGATGAAGGTGATGGGTCACGTTGCTAGTTTCTTTACGGAGAAATTTCCTAAAATGGTAAAATTTGTAGGAATGACAGTGAAGAGGGTTCTGGGTCCTATTCTCTTAGCTAAAGATTTAGCTCAATCCATGGGTTTCTTTGCCGATGATGATGAGCAGGCACTGGCACAACAGCGTTTGGCTGCCGGTGCAGTGGGTGCCGGCGCTGCTGCTGCCACTGTTTCTGCTACAGGCATCGGTGCTATCAGTGCTCCAGCGGCAGCGTTGTTTGGTTATGGTTTGACACGAGAAGTTCCCGGATTATTGAACAGCGCGGTATCTAAGCCCGGCGGCACTGATGATCCCATGGTCGTACCTCCGGGCAGAGAAGTGATTCCCATAGAGATGGGTCCTAAGCTAGATGATGCTTATATCTCCAAGGACGGTACTGTTCATCCCCTGAATGAGGGTGATGCTTCTCTAATTGGCACTGATTTAGGGGGAATGAATAAAAACCAGAAAATGCTCGTCAAAGAATTAACACTGCCTTTAACTTTAAAGGTGGGGTCCAAAGACTTCGTAGCTGGCATTGCGACGGCAACCGATGTAATTCTGGATACTACTACAATAAGATAAACTAGGGAAAAAGAAAACATGCCATCACCATTTAATCTTATTGATCAGAGAATTAAGGCTATCGAGGAGGAGCGTCGGAAACGAGAAATTGAAGTCCTCAAAAGCTTTGAGCGAGACAAGATGCTTCCAGGTGCTCAAAACCTATTCCGAAGACAGGGACAAGATCTGACCATCATGCATGTACCTACAGGATATTTGGTGAAATTTCCTGCATTTTTAGATAATCTTAACGATGCTTATACCTCTCGCTGGATTGAAGAGACTGTATTTGGGCGCATGGACCCTATTGCTACTTTTTCTCATACGGAGCGAGTAATTTCTCTGTCATGGAACGTTCCGGCGGATTCTTTTGAGCAAGCTGAGGCAAATGTTGGACGGATGAATCAACTTATAAGCTTTCTTTATCCTCTCTATGATACCGACAATAAAGGTTCCGGAGCGACCGCTATAAATCAGAGTCCATTGATTCGTTTAAGTTTTGGTAATCTAATTAAAGCATCTAATGGAACTGGGCTGTTGGGGTTTGTTAATGGTATCACATTTGATCCTGCTCTGGAATATGGGATGTTTAATCGCAAGAAGACAGCCGGACCCAGAACCGGTGACCCTCAAGATAACGAGTACTATCCCAAGACTTTTCGCCTAAACCTAGAGTTTAATGTGCAGCATGAAAATGATCTAGGTTTTAAATTAATGACTAAACAGAAAAAACGTTTCCAATCCAGTGCCCAAAATAAAAGAGGCGAACGTTTTGTTTTCCACGATGATAATTTAAATTTTAATAATTTTCCGTATAAAACGACGGGCGCAGATGTAGGCTATCGCGGCGAGAATTATGTTTCATTTCCAGACCCGTATTCTCCAGATTTTGACCCCGACGCATTGCCGCCTCTACCGTTAACACCTTATGAAAAAGTCCAACTGAGGCAAGAAATTTTCGGCATAAATCCAGCTTATCAAGAGACAGATAGAATTGACCCAGCACCTCGGGAACTCAATCCGGCTCGTTTTGGAAAAAACTGGTTAAGACCAAGATTTTAGGGAGTAAAACATGAGAACGACACCACCAGGCTTCGGTACCCCAGCCAATCGGGCAGCAGTAGAAGCACTTCAGCTAGAAAACGAGCTTCAAGAGGTAGGGCTTGTAGATACCCGAGCACTTGAGGACCCTAATCTTGAAGCCTTTCAGATCCGCCGAGCGATCAATGCTGATAATCAACTGCCGGGGGCATGGAACCAGTTTAAAGGTCTTGGACAAGACTTAACAATTCGCCATGTAGCCACCGGTTTCCAAGTCAAGTTCCCAGCTTTCTTGGATGAGCTTAGTGATGGCTATACTTCAACATGGAAACCTTACAAGGCTTTTGGGCGCATGGATCAAATGCATACTTTTCAAAATGTGAAGAGGGCTATTTCAGTCGCTTGGTCTCTCCCCGCTGACTCTTTTGAGCACGCTCAATCAAATCTCGCAAAAGTAAATCAACTTTTAAGTTTTTTATATCCTGTCTATGATGTTAAGCCATTGTTGGGGTATGCCGTTCAGAACCAAGATCCTTTGTGGAAGTTTAGTTTTGGTAATCTCATAAAAAATCCTAAAACCGGTACAGGTCTTTTAGGTTATATAAATGGTGTGACCTTTGATCCGGGACTGGAAAATGGAATGTTTAATCGCAAGAAGACAGCCGGACCCAGAACCGGTGACCCTCAAGATAACGAGTATTACCCTAAGAGTATGAGGTTGAACTTTGAGTTTACAGTTCTCCATGATTTTGCTCTGGGCTTTCAGGCTCAACCCGCTTCGGGAGGTACAGTGACCACATCTAACGGCTTGGCTCTAGAGAGTCAAAAAACCCGATACGTCTTTAAAGACTCGAGACTGAATTTTGGTAATTTTCCTTATAAAACAGACAAATACCAGGCAGCCGTTAATACCGAGAACATACTTCTACCAAACCCGGTTAGTCAAAATTCCTCATATGCTAATAATATCCCAGCGCCTATCACCTGGGGTGTGGAACGCAGACAACTACCCATACCGGGATCAGCACCCGGACCTTAAAAAATAAACTTTTTAACAAAGAATTTTTTGCTTAGGATGTTTTTCCTGTTCTTTCCCTGGTACAAAGAAGGTAAAACATTGGCGGCCAGCTAATTAATAATACCAGGAGAAATACTAAATGCCTTATTCACGCTATACCCGAACTTCTATTTTTACTAATAAAAATGAAAATTATCAAAAGGCATTTTATCCGCAGCGGAATGTGTCACAAATCGTTCAATTTAGTACTACGCCTCTCTCTTACCCAACTCAAGAAATGAGAGCATTAATGGAGAACATACCTCTGGTTTGGAAAGCTACTGATACCCTCTATAATATTGCTAATCAATATTATGGATCCCCAGAATATTGGTGGGTCGTTGCTTGGTATAACCAGCGTTCCTCAGAGCCAGAATTTAAAGTAGGAGACATTTATTATGTGCCTCTCCCAATTGAAGATGTATTGAGGTATTTCTAGTGTCTACTCCTGTCCAAAATCTCGATGAAGCTCGCCTACAGGCACGCTTTTCCAATCAGAGTCTTTTGCTACAAAACGTAACAGCTACTACCACTGAAGGCTTTTCGTATGCGGCAAGGTCCAATATTATTGAAGGAGACATAGCTTCTCCAACTTGGATAGATGCTAACGGGGGAGTGGGACAGGTTGATCAAGCCACAGTAGATCAGCTTGTCGCGGCTAGCACGACCGTGCGCTTTGATGGAGATCAGATACTGGATTCTTACAATCGGGCCTATAATTTGTCTCGTCTTGTCAGTGCATATTATGGACCACCAGAGGTTTTGTTAACACGTTTAGTTAATCCTCCTAACATGAGTGATTTTGTTCATGCCAAGCCTCATCAATTATCTTTATTGCAGCCGCTTTTAAAGTTCTTTATGGTAGATAACGACGGACAAGAAGAAGAAATATTTTTCAGTGATTACATTACGGAAAAAAAGAGCCTCGAATTGGCTTCCCTCCGAAGAACAGGCGGCACAGAATCTGTCTTGTCGCGTCGCTCTCAAGAAGGGACTAATGTGGGCATCAAGTCTTTTCAGTGGGATTATACCAATAAACATGAAGGTGATCGCATCCTTAAGGCGGATTTGGAATTATACTTTGGATCCTTAGCAGAGTTATCTAACCTTAATTATCTTCAGTTTCTTTTTGTTAATGGGCGTAGTAATCCTTTGTACCCTCCTATAAAGAGTACGAGCGCTACGGGTCTCAGCCCTGCCTATTTGGCTTATCAAAATATGCGCGATGAGCTAGATATAATTGTTGGTAAATATCCTGACAATATTAGCAACAATGACTTTACATATTTAAACCTAGACGACGGTATTCTTTTAGATTACCGCAAGCTCAAAGTCGCGTGCGGGTGGTCAGTCCCTAAAGGTTCACAGGAAAAGCTTTTGCGAATGTTCACTGGGGATTCAAGCTCGCGACGGACAAAATTAAATAACTTTCTTAATGCTATTAAAAATACTCAGCGAATTATTACTTTAAATCTGACAGACTATCAAGTTAATTTTTCCCAAGAAGGTCCTACCACTGTTTCTATCAGTTATATCGGCAGCGCAGATAATTATATGGCCCAGATTGCATCTGATGTTTTTGGCACATTCAACAGTGCTCTGGACAGCGATTATATAGAAGAATTCTTTACCAAAGAAGAAATTCCTGAAGATCTCCAAAAAGCTTTAGCTGACTTCGGATATCTTTACCATCAACAGAAACCTCTCACGGAGACCTACTTGAAGCACGCCTATGATCGGACTGCCACCGGAGGAGCGAAACCCTTTGGCGAGCCACTTGGAGTTCATTTTGCCGGGCTAAAATTTGATGAAATGGTCTTACGAAAAGAAGTAACAGTTGCTACTTTAAGATTGAACGGCTTGACGGCCGCCAACGCTGGACGCACCCTCACCTGGGCGACCCAGCAACTTGATGAAGCCCAGCAAAAGCTTGCCACCACCGAGCGCGTGATAGAATTATATTTGAAAAAAACTGAATCACGCCGCTTCGCTGCAATGTTGGCTACCTTAATCCAAGCCGATAACGTATATAAAATGGAGATTGTTCACAAAAAAGGAGGACCAGAAGTCACTGTAGATGCCGCCTACACCACTGCCGAAACCCTTCGCGAAGCAGCCGAAGAATATTTACAACAATTGGGAAGACCGGCTAGTGGACAGGACCGCACTTTGGCTAAGTTGTTAAAAGGATATATTCCTGACAATATGCGAAGAATTTATTATGTTAAGTTTGGAGATTTTCTTAAAACGGCCTGTAATTTGGCAGGTTTAAGAGAGGACATTAAATTTATTGTGGGAAGTATTAATACTAATCAATTTCGCAAAGGTGGACAAGCTGGTACTCCCCCAGGCACTCCTAATGATTATATATCAATTTATGATCTACCTATTTCGCTAGAATATATAATGCAGTTTTTTTACGACAAAGTGGTTGAAACGGGTAGATCGTCTTATCCTATGAAAAACTTTGTCAATGATTTGATGTCGCTTACTTCAAACCTGATTAATAATATCACAGGATATTCAATTCAAACTAATTTAAGCATGACAGTTTATACTAGTTATGATTTCGTCCAGGAAAAGATTTTATTTCCTTTTCATGTAGAAAATTATCAACAAAGAATCGGAAGCCTGATATATAAACCTGTTAAACAAAAAATACATAATCATTACATTATTTTTGCCAAACAAATGGATAATACCAAGCGCTATGGGAACAAGACGGTGGATGAAGTAGATGGGATTTATCATTATGCTCTTGGTGCAGACAGGGGCTTGGCGAGAGAGTTCAACTTTAAAAAAATAGACATGCCTCAACGCCAAGCGATGCTAATTGAAGCAGCAAATTACGCCAAAAATACTTTGGACCAATACACCGCCCAGTCTCGCGCTTTAATCCTCCCTCAAGATATTGAAATTGTAATGTTTGGCAATACATTGCATCGGAATGGAGACTTGTTATATGTGGACAGTCGTGCAGCATTGGGTGAGTATGCTAATGCTGTGCTGACGCTGGGGGGCTATTATCGAGTAGTGCGCTCTATTCATAAGATTACCCCTGGTGGGTATACAACTACTTTGCAATGTAAGTTTGAATTGCCCACTGGACCTGTCCCGCCAGGCTTAGCACGGCAGGGTCCCTAGATGGCAAATCAAATAAAGCCTAACCCTCAAGAATTTCCCGAGATATATTCATATGGGGATAACGGACAAGGGGCCAAAACTATTTTCAATGAACGGGTCAAGTACGATACTGTCATTTTTCCTGATGATTTGATACCTAATTTTATGGAAACATGGAACAAGGATCGGTTCTATGGAATCGTGAATACCAAAGGGAATACTACAGTAGTAGATCCATCATTTCTAAAAGGACTGCGTTATGTTAACAGTTCGTTATTTGCTTTGAATTTTGTGGCCGATGCTTGGAAGGATTTTTGTGGGCGACTACGGCAGATGGCTGAAAATAATGAACTATACAAAAACAGCCCTTGGTTTAATCCAGTAGTTACAAAGGCTTGGACGTCAGTAGACAATGACTACAAAGACTATTTGATTAATCTTATATATCCAGCCTTCAACGAATTGTATTTAGCGCAGAACGGTCGCGACAAACAAGTAAGCGATATTGATTCTTTTTTGCACATGTTTGATAAATTCATTGAAGATAGGCTGATTAGAATTGGACCCATTACACGATCGGGTTTTATTGAAAGTAGTTATGTTTCACCTCTCATGTCTGGGTTGATGATAGAGGTGGGCAGCGAGGAATACAGTGACGACTTTACAAAAGGTTATGACTTTCGTGATCAAAATTTTGAATTGGTTGCCCGGATAGCTGCACAATATGGGTTCTCTATAGATAAGAATATTCCATGGCGTCTTATTGCTGATCTCCGGAATCCCGCTATGCAAGAGTATATGTATGGGGTACCGATTTTGGAATTCTTAATCGATGATATAGCCGTAGAGTCGTGCGAGCCATTTTATGTAGACCCCGAAATACCCCCAGAAGCTTATGGCTACTCTCAAATACCAGGGATGGAAGATGTTCGCCGCCATATTTCGTTTCACTTTAATGAGGCCGGCGAGGCTGTCCCTGGTTATGAAGCTTTTCAATCTGTGCGCGGAGCGACCCAGCCTCAAGTATTTGACATACTGTTTTCCACAGCTTATACTTCCACCTGGAACACAGACATTGATATACTTATTCCCAATCTTGTTTCTTATTATAATACTTATGTAGCTGCTCTCCCCGTAGTCACTTTGCGAGATCCTTATTTGTATGAAGAAGAAGCATGTCCGGGGCGAACTCGTTCCATTACCCGTACTCAAATTGACTTGGAACAATTCGCTGGATTATATGAGGACCGCTGGCGCTTGAGAACGTTTTATTATTTGCGGCAGCTAGAAAGAGGACATAAAACTAAAAAAACCACTGGGATCAGAGATGTGCAGAAGATTATGAACATCTACAATCTTAGCGGAGACAACGGTTATGAACGAGCTTTGCGTTATACTCAAGAAGAGTTTATTGGACCTTTTGATACAGATCCTTTAACATTAGATACAGTAGGCGATATAATAGCTCAAAAAAGAAGAGGAGAAAAGCGATATGCTTTTCCAAACCCTGGACGACAAGACTGAGTGTGTAGGAATATATGTAGATAATTGCCTACATTTTAATCTAGACACTATCCCAGAATCTTTATCTCGCACATGGTCATATGCTCCCTATCTCAGAGACCATGAGGTAGAGTACGCTTCCTTGTACTTGGAGGGGAAAAAGCTTAATGATGTGGTTCCTGAATACCTGAAGGATGATTGGACTGATGTTTCCAAAAAAATTGGAGCGTTTAAAAGATCACTAGCAATCAGCCAAGTGAACACCAATGAGAATTGTTTTTTTGATTTAGTACCTAAGCGGTTTCTTGTTGAGTGGTGCGATATAAAAAACAAAATCACTGAACATATTTTTAAAACAGTAACTCGCCCCGTTCGGTATAAGTTTTATCATCACACTACTGCTCTTCTCTCCGACATTGCTAACCGAAAACTTAACATTGACAGGCGCACTCTTAAATCTTTTGAAAAAGATCCGAAGCTGGGTCGCCATGTTACTACTATTTTAGAGCGCCCTCCTTATGTGAAGTATAATTTGTTTGGTACCAAGACGGGTCGCCTGACTACAACGAAAGATAGTTTCCCCATTCTAACCCTGCCTAAATCTCTGCGTTCTGCCATTCGTCCGCAGAATGATTATTTTTTAGAAATTGATTTTAACGGGGCTGAGGTCCGGACTTTGCTGGGACTCCTAGATAAAGAACAGCCTAATATTGACATTCATGAGTTTCACTTAGCACAAATCTTCAAGGATTTAACTACACGAGAAGAAGCAAAAGTAGCATTTTTTGCTTGGCTCTATGGTTCAAGTTCTACTAATAAAACCGCTATCGCCGAGCTTAATAAGTTTTATGATAAAGACCTTCTTTTAAATAAATACTGGAAAGATGGCAATATCATTACCCCTTATGGAAAAACGATCACAGGAGTAGACGCTCATCACGCTCTTAATTATTTGATACAATCTACAGCGGCGGACTTGGCCCTGAAACAGGCTCTTAAGATTGATTACCTCTTAAGAGAAAGAGGGTCTGGATCTTGTGTCGCATTACTTATTCATGATGCTGTAGTATTGGACATGAAACAATCAGACTCGCAACTGATACCGATGCTTGTAGAGTTGATGTCATCTACTAATTTCGGACGCTTTCAGGTAAACCTATCCCAGGGAGCGACTTTATCAAATATGCGGAAAATTAATTATGGATAAAATTATTGGATTAGGGCAAATGGGCTGTAATATTGCTGAGGAGTTTTCAGCCTACCCAGAATATAGAATCTACAAAATTATGGACCAGAGCCAAGATCGCGGCGTTTTAGAATTGGGATCATATAATTCTATGGAGGATTATGAGCGCAACCTCGATGAAAATGAGGTCACTGCTTATTTGCGATCCATCAAATCAAACGATGAAGTGTTGGTGGTTCTGGGCGGAGGAGAGGCCATATCGGGAGCGGTTTTAAAAATTTTGCACTGTATTAAAGACTCTCAGTTGAATGTGTTATATATCGCCCCAGATAGGAGTATGTCGTCTCTTGATGATCAGAGGAACGACAAAATATCTTTTAACGTGCTCCAAGAGTATGCTCGCTCCGGGGTAATCAATCAAATTATCTTAGTAGATTACCCAAGCGTAGAGCAGCTTATTGGTGAAGTTAGTATTCAAAATTACAATCAACAGATAAATTATCTGGTTTGTTATGCCGTCGCCATGACTAATTTTTTCAAGCACACCGATCCCGTTATGAACGTAACACTTAAACCTACGGAGTGGGCGAGTTTGACTACCATTGGTGTTGGGTCATTAGAATCTGCGGAGGTTAATTATCTTTTCCCTCTGGAGAAAGTCACAGAATTGCATTTTTATTTTGGTATTCCCTCATCAGATCTTCAAGAAGATAATTCTCTTATGAAGCGCATCAAAGATTATATTAAAGAGTTTAAGGATCAAGACATTGCGGTAAGTTTTTCAGTTCACGAAACTACTTTTGATTCGTTGATGGTTCTGTGTGAGGCTTTCTCTCCCCACATTCAACCCTTCTCTTCATAGTGGGAACTTTCCCTTAGTGGCAGACTATTTATAAAGATTGAAGAATGAGGGAAATAGATGTCAAAACACTTGAACAAACGTGGACTTTTGCTAGCTTCTTTTTTGGAAACAGATGATGAGGGTATCATCATGAAAGAAGTGGAAGAAATAGTCAACAACCTGAGTCTGACGAATAAGTATATTTTTTTGCTACAACTTCGCGAAGAACCGCACAAAAAAATTCTTACCTATAATGCGATAACTGAAAAGAACCAGCCTTTTAATCCCCGGCTTTATACTATTCGGATTCATAGGAAAAAACAGACAAATACTCTTTATACTATCAATGCGCTAAATGCGGCGATCGCCTCGCAGCACGAAGGAAAAACTGGAAAACATCTTAAATTAGATTGGGATGAGTATAAAGATTCTCTAATTTTGAGCACTCATAAAAAACTTAATGTGCATCCCATTGAAGTTGTGAAAATTTTTAAAATAGAAGATCCACCAGAGGAAAATTAACTATACAAAGCTCCTGGGTGTGGTATAGTAGATTACGGTCAACTAACCAGTAAAGGAGAATACAATGGGTATTGATCTTGCAAAGATGCGGCAGAAGCACGCTGCTCTTACTAACCGAGGCGGAGACTCTTCGGATAACTTTTGGAAGCCGGAAGAGGGCACACATCAAATCCGATTGGTTTGCCCACCAAATGGCGACCCTTTCTTTGAGGCGTACTATCACTACGGCATGGGTGCTGAAGGAAAGACCACCGTCCTCAGCCCACGGACCAACGGTGATGCTGACCCCATCGCAGAGTGGGGAACCCGCCTTTGGAACGAAGGCACCGACGGCTCTAAGGAAGCAGCAAAACGCTTCTGGCCCAAGATGCGTATCTTCGCTCCCATCGTTGTCCGTGGCGAAGAGGACAAGGGCGTTCGCTGGTGGGGCTTTTCCCGCACCACCTACCAAGCACTACTTGATGTAGTTCTTGACCCCGAGTACGGTGACATC
>MDTA01135261.1_pt1 | contig 35213 bp, 33 predicted proteins | sample 811151 | NCBI WGS metagenome assembly MDTA01 (sample SAMN05326648, study PRJNA326480) | marine metagenome | isolation source: seawater | place: Indian Ocean: South | collected 2010
CCCGCGCACCCAGATATGACGACCGGTTTCCCGGAATTAAAAGCGCCCCCGCACCCTTAAATGGGGGATTGAGGAGATAAGTATGTTGATTTCGCCCGCGTATGCCCAGGCAGCCGGAGGCGGCGCCGGAGGTGGCGGCCTTGAGGCGTTCCTGCCCCTGATCCTGATCTTCGTAATCTTCTATTTCCTGCTCATCCGTCCGCAGCAGAAGAAGATGAAAGAACACAAAGCCATGCTGGAATCGGTCCGGCGCGGCGACAAGGTCGTCACGGGCGGCGGCATCGTCGGCACGGTGACCAAGGTCAACGAGGGCGACGAGGTCATGGTCGAGATCGCCGAAGGCATCAAGGTCAAGGTCCGCAAGAGCATGCTGTCCGCGGTCGAAACGAAGTCCGAGCCGCAAGCCGGCGACAAGAAAGCTGACGCCAAGGACGCCGCCAACGATTCTGCCGACGAAGGCGAGAAGAAGGCCGGTGGCCTGCGTGGCCTGCTGGGCGGCGGCAAGAAGGACGGTTGATCCGTTGCTTCCCGCCGTTCGCGTTTCCTCCCGTTCCTGAAATCTGATTCCGCCGGTTAATCGCCCATGGTCTATTTCCCCAAGTGGAAGGTCGTTCTCGTCCTGTTGGTCTGCCTTCTCGGCGTGGCCTATTCGGCGCCCAACTTCCTGCCCAAGTCCGCCACCGAAGACCTGCCCGGCTGGTTGCCGTCGCAGCAGGTGAACCTGGGCCTCGATCTGCAGGGCGGCTCGCACCTGCTGCTCGAGGTCGAGGTCGACGAGGTCATTCGCCAATACCTGGAAGGCATCGCCGAAAGTGCGCGGGGAGAGCTGCGCACGGCCCGCATTCGGGCCCGTGGTCTGGGCGTTGCGGATCAGGTCATCGGCGTCACCATTGCGGATGAGAAAGACGTCGAGAAGGCGCGGGGCGTTCTTTCGCAAATCGAACCGGGCGCCAGCGTCGCGGTCGACGGCACCCGCATCACCATCACGCCGTCGGATCAGACGATCCTGGACCGCCGGAATTCGGCGCTTCAGCAATCCGTTGAAATCCTGCGCCGCCGGATCGACGAAACGGGCACGCGCGAGCCGACCATTCAGCGTCAGGGCGATACCCGGGTGCTGGTCCAGGTGCCGGGCCTCAAGGATCCGGAACGCCTGAAGGCGATCATCGGCAAGACGGCGAAGCTGACTTTCCAACTGGTGGATGTCGAAAATTCGGTGACCGAAGCCCGCGAACGCGGCCGTGTACCGCCCGGGTCGGTTCTTCTGGAAGCGACCGAGGAAGACCGCGCCGTCGGCCGCCAGGATGCTTACCTGGTCAAGCGCCGGGTCCTGGTTTCGGGAGAAGACCTGGTCGATGCGCACCAGAGCTTCGAGCAGCGCACCAACCAGCCCGTCGTCAGTTTCCGCCTGAACGCGCGCGGCGCCAAGAAATTCGGCGACGTGACGACCAAGAACGTCGGCCGTCCCTTCGCCATCGTACTCGACCGCAAGGTCATCAGCGCGCCGGTCATCCGCGAGCCGATCATCACCGGCAGCGGCCAGATTTCCGGCTCCTTCACCGTGCAGTCGGCGCAGGACCTGGCCTTGCTGCTGCGGGCCGGGGCATTGCCGGCCCCCATCAAGATTCTCGAAGAGCGCACCGTCGGCGCCAGCCTGGGAGCGGACAGCATCGCCGCCGGCGAGATCGCCTGTATCGTCGGCCTGATCGCCGTCGTGATCTTCATGGCCGTCGCCTATGGGCGGTTCGGCCTGATGGCGGATATCGCGCTGGTCTTCAACCTGTTGCTGATTCTGGCGACCCTGTCGATCATTCAGGCGACCCTGACCTTGCCGGGGATCGCGGGGATCGTGCTGACGGTCGGTATGGCGGTCGACGCCAACGTGCTGATCTTTGAGCGCATCCGCGAGGAAGTCCGCGCCGGGCGAACGCCGATCAGCGCCATCGACGCCGGGTACAGCCGAGCCCTCACCACCATTATCGACGCCAACGTCACCACCCTGATCGCCGCCATCCTGCTCTATGCCTTCGGCTCGGGCCCGGTTCGCGGCTTCGCGGTGACCCTCGCCATCGGCATCGCGACCTCGATGTTCACGGCGATCATGGTCACACGCTTGATGGTCGTTGCCTGGTTGCGCCGTTCGCGGCCCCAGGAACTTCCGGTTTAGGGGCGGGGAGGAGTTACGGACATGCGCCTGCTACGTATCGTCGCCGACGAAACCAACATCCCGTTCATGCGGTTCCGCAAGATTTTCATCGGCCTGTCGTCGATTGCCGTGGTCCTGTCGATCGTTCTGGTCCTGGCCAAGGGCATGAACTTCGGGATCGATTTCCAGGGCGGCATCCTGGTCGAGGTCCGCATGCCGCAGGCCGCCGACATGGGCAAGATGCGCGGCCAATTGGGCGGGCTCGGCCTGGGCGAGGTCAGTCTTCAGGAATTCGGTCAGCCCTCAGACGTGCTGATCCGTATCGCCGCCCAGGAAGGCGATGAAACGGCACAGCAGGCGGCGATCAACGCGGTCAAACAAGCGCTGGGCGAGGGGGTCGATTACCGGCGTGTCGAATTCGTCGGGCCCAAGGTCTCGTCGGAATTGCTGCTTGACGGCGTGTTGGCCGTGGCGGTGGCGATTATCGCCATGCTGATCTACATCTGGCTGCGCTTTGAATGGCAGTTCGGCCTGGGCGCCGTGATGGCGCTGAGCCATGACGTGTTTCTGACCCTCGGTGTATTCTCGCTGCTCGGGTTGGAGTTCAATCTATCGACCGTTGCCGCCGTGCTGACCATCGCCGGCTATTCCATCAACGATACGGTCGTCGTGTTCGACCGCATCCGCGAAGACCTGCGGAAGTTCAAGTCGAAGCCCATCGACGAACTGCTCAACGGGTCGATCAACGCGACCTTGTCGCGGACCTTGATGACCTCGCTGACCACACTGGTCGCTCTGCTGGCCTTGTTTTTCCTGGGCGGTGAGGTAATCCGCGATTTCTCCTTCGCGATGATCTTCGGTATCCTGATCGGGACCTATTCGTCGATCTGTGTTGCAGCACCTCTGCTGCTCTACACCAACGTCGCCTCGCGCGCCCGCTCCGGTGGTGCCGAGGCCGAGGAGGCGGCGGAAACGCCGTAACCGCCCCGACCGATGCCCGGACTAGACGTCACGCCCCTTGTTCCCGCCGGCCGGAAGATTATCCAGTCGTATGGGGACGGGCGGTTCCGCGTCGCGGGCGACATCTATGACGGCTCCATCCTGATCTGGCCCGACCAATGCCTGGCCTGGGCGGCGCGTAGCGTCGCCGACCTTGACGCCGGCAACCTGCATCATATCGTGACCGGGCCCGACGCGCCGGAACCGACGGCGGAGCTTCTCATCATCGGATGCGGCGGCACCTTCGTCGCCCCGCCCAAAGGTCTCCGTCAGGACCTTCGGGCCCGGGGGATCGCCGTCGAATGGATGGACACGGGCGCGGCCTGCCGCACGTTCAACGTGCTCCTGGGCGAGGATCGACGTGCGGCGGCGGCAATTTTGGCGGTCGATTAACCGGTGCCGTGACATCTTCCGTTTTTGACCGGTTTTCTGTATAGTGAATCCTTCCAGAAGGGTTTTCTGACTCCCAGAACGGGAAAAACGATCCAGAAGGACTGCTCCTAGAAGGAGCCGTGCAAAGAAGATGACAGACGTTACGAAAGTGGGGGGAGCTCCCCCGCAAACGGTTAACCGTCCAAACCCTCCACAGAAAGATGCCAAAACCGGCGCCGGTGAACAGACCGGCACGGCCGAACGCACGTCGGAAACTTTCCGTCTGCCGGGCGTCTTTTCCGATGGCGAAAACAACGCCCTGACGGCGGCCGAGGCCTTGAAGGCGGTGTTTACCAGCCTGACCGAGGCATTTGCCGAGGCAGAAGAAAACCCGCCCGCGACCGGCGGTGCGCTCGAAGACTTGTTGAGCGAGATCAAGGTTGCGGCGCCGTTCCTGGACCGTGTTCTCGCGGCCCGCAAGGAAGAGTTGCTTGCCGAAGGCGACACCGCAGGGTTGCAGGAACTCGACGCCAAGCTGGCCGACGCCGAGACGGCGGTCGCCGATGCCCGTGCCGGCCTCGAAGCGGCGGCGAACGCGCTTCCCGACGAAGAGGTGGCGGAAGATCCGGCGGTGACCGCGGCGCTTAACGCCATTCTCGGCGAAGACCGGGAGATTCCCGAGTTTTCCGCTGACGAGCTGCGCGAAGGCCGCCAGGAGTTCATTTCCCTGGTCTTCGACGATATCGCCGACGCCATTGGACGCCATCGTAATGACGGCGCGCAAACAGCATCGTTCACGTTGAACGCGCTGGGTGGGACGAACCTTACGGCCTAAGTTCCGTGTTCTTTTGAAACCGATGCGGACGTGCCAAAAGGCGCGAACCGGTCGTCGTGTTCGATGCCCAAGGCCCCTCGGGCATGGCGCTTTGTCGGCGCGCCGGTGGTTCGTGAGCCGGCTATCGGGCCTTATCTCCCTTTCAGCAAATGGTTTTCAGCCGGATTCCGGCCCGAAAAATGCTGGTACATGGCAAAAATATTCCCATCTTTCTGTCATCAGGGGTGCAGGCGAGCCCAAGGTATCGTATGAACACGTATCACCCCCCGCCGCGCGTCCCGTTTTCGGTGTAACGCGCCACATCGATGCATCGGTAGTGAGGGGTGCATCGAGGTTTAGAAGGAGAACAATTCATGAGTTTCACGCTTCCCGATCTGCCCTACGCCAAGGACGCATTGGCCCCCCATATGTCGGCTCAGACGTTCGATTTTCACCATGGCAAACACCATCAGACCTACGTGACGAACCTGAACAACCTGATCGAAGGCACGGATTACGCCGGCAAGGACCTGGTCGAAATTTCCAAGGAAGCCTTCGCCAAGAAGGACATGGGCGTCTTCAACAACGCGGCGCAGGTCTGGAACCACACCTTCTTCTGGAATTCCATGACGCCGAATTACGCCGCCCCGTCGGGCGATCTGGCCGCTGCCATCGACAAGAGCTTCGGCAGCCTGGAAGAGCTGAAAACCAAGTTCACCGGCGCCGGCGCCACGCGCTTCGGTTCGGGCTGGGCCTGGCTGGTGCAGAAGGCCGACGGCGGCCTGGACGTCGTCAGCACGGCCAATGCGGAATTGCCGCAGCTCGAGGGCCTGAAGCCGCTCCTGACCTGCGACGTCTGGGAGCATGCCTATTACCTCGATTACCAGAATGCCCGCCCCAAGTTCCTGGAAGTCTTCTTCGACAACCTCGCCAACTGGGATTTCGCGGCGCAGAACCTGGCCGGGTGATCGGCTTTCCGCCCGTAAAACGTGATGACGGGGCGCCCGATGGGCGCCCCGTTTCCGTATCCGCCCCACGATGACGAATCCGAAAATTCCCGTCCCGTCCATGCCGTCGCCGGAAGCCTGGTCGATCCTGGCCGAGATGCTGCGTAAAGACGATCGGGACAGATATCTGACGGCGCTTCTTGCGCCGCCCGAGGCGCGCGAAGGCTTGTTCGCGCTATATGCCTTCAATCTGGAAATCGCCCGGGTGCGAGAGACCGTCTCTGAAGAACTGATCGGGCGCATGCGCCTGCAATGGTGGCGTGACCGGCTGGAAGGCTTCTATGCCGGAAAGCCCGCCGAGGACGGCGTGAAGGGGCATCCCCTGGCCGAGCCTCTGACCTGGGCCGTTCATCGCTTCGGCCTCGACCGGGCGGCGTTGGACGGATTGATCGATGCCCGCGAGGACGATCTCGCCGATGCGCCGCCGGCCGATCTGGCCGACCTTGAATCCCATGCCAAGAAGACCGCCGCCCCCGTCGTGATGCTGGCCTTGCATATCCTCGGCCAGGCGGATGGGCCAGGGGCCGATGTCGCCGAAGACGTCGCCGTAGCCCAGGTCTTGACCGGCGTGCTGCGGTCCGTTCCGTTCGATCTGCGGCGGGGATGGCTGCGGCTGCCTGAGGATCTCTGCCTCGATGCGGGCCTTGACCCCACGCGGTTGCGCGATCGCGGTCCAACCGGACAGGAATCGCAATTGGCGGCGGTGGTCGAACAAGTGGCGGAACGCGCCGGGGTGGCGCTTGCCCAGGCACGCGGGCGCCGGACGCCCCGCGCGGCGTTACCTGCCTTGCTTCCCGCGCGGCTCGCGGCGCGCGATTTGAAACGCCTGGCGCGGGCCGGCCATGACCCGTTTGACGGAACTGTCCTGCGGGTGGACGGCCTGCGTCCATTGGTCTTGCTTTCCGCTCGGCTCAGGGGGAAATTCTAGACGGCTGCGTCGATGGAGGCGGCGGCTGGAGCGGACCTGACCGATGACAGAAAACAAAAACGACGAGGTTCGGCGCCTCAAGGAACGCGGGGTGTTCTACGTGACCTGCGGTCTGAAGGAAGACGCGATCGCCACGTTGGAGAAGGTCGCGGCGCGGGACCCCGACGACGCCGAGGTCGCCGAACTGCTGAGCCGCCTGCGTCCACCGCCGGAACGCGAACGACGGGTCATCGGAATCCGGTCGCGCGCCGAACGCGTGCCCGCGCCGGAAGGCCCGCCCGAACCGGCGGACCCGCCCGCCGAACCTGCCAAACCCGACGAACCGCCGACGGCAGCGAAGGGAGCGAGCGCCCTCTCGGATGAACATGCCGAACTCATCGCGGCCTTTACCGCGGCCCACAAGGCGCGGGATTGGCCGCGTGCTCTAATCGCCGGACAGGCTCTGGCCGAAGCCCGGCCGGACGACCCCAAGGCCTGGGGCTCGCTGGCTTTGACTCAGCGGCGCCTGTTCTTGTTCGATGCGGCGCTGGAATCCCACGACCGTGCCATGCAATTGACCCGCTCGACCAATCATTCGGCGGCCCGGGCCAAGACCCTGTGGGATGCGGGTCGCTATGCCGAAGCCGAGGCGGCCTATGAAGCCGTGTTGCCGCAGTTGGACCCGGAAAGCCGTGAATACGCCGACGCCCGCATGTCCCTGGGCATGGTTCGGATGACCCATAAGGGTCCGGCCGCCGGGGTCGATGATTTTGAATGGCGCTGGAAGACCGGTGAACTTGAACTTCCCGAGGTCGATCAACCCTATTGGGACGGCGCGCCGCAACCGGACAAACGTATCCTTCTGTTCGGCGAACAGGGGTTCGGCGACGCCATCCAGTTCGCCCGTTATGTGCCGGTCATCGCCGGGCGATGCGCTCAGGTGGTCATGCCATGCAAGCCGCCGTTGAAGCGGCTGATGCAATCCCTGCCGGGCGCGCCGGACGTTCGCGATCAAACGATATCGCGGAGCTCCTTCGACCTGTTCATTCCCGCTATGTCCTGCATGCGGATCCTGGGCGCGGAACCCGGCGATATTCCCTGCGACGTGCCTTATCTGCACGCGGCGGCGGAAGATGTCGGTCGGCTGCGCCCCTTGATCTGGAACCGGCCCGGCTTGCGGGTCGGCATCGCCTGGACCGGCAGCCCGACGAACGTGATCGCCTGGAAGAAATCCATCCATCCGTCGCTGTGGCAAACGCTGTTGGCGGTTCCAGGCGTCAGTTTCTTCAGCCTGCAGGTGCTGCGCGACGACATGCCGGACGGCCTCAAAGCTGTGCCCGACGAGGTCACGGATTTGGCGCCGCACTTGAATGACTTTGCCGACACGGCGGCGGCGATCGAATGCCTGGACCTTGTCATCACCGTCGATACGGCGGTCGCCCATCTGGCCGGAGCGCTGGCCAAGCCGGTTTGGAACTTGATCCCCAAGACGCCCGATTGGCGCTGGGACCTGGAGCGCGCGGATTGCCCCTGGTATCCGACCATGCGGCTCTACCGGCAGGATGCCTTCGGCGATTGGGCGGGAGTGATCGCAAAGGTGGCCCACGACCTGGGGGACTTCAAGCCGCCGGCGGGCGAAGAGGGGAAAAAGCGGCGCGGCCTTACTCGGCTGCTTCCTTGGAAACGCTGATCCAGGCGTTCAAATCTTCCAGCGCCCGTTTTGACAGCAACTGTTTGCGGTCGCGGCCGCGCGGGCGCTGCTTCTTCGGCAGGTCGTCCGTCGGCAGCGGCGGGAACAGGCCGAAGTTGGCGTTCATCGGCTGGAAAGTCTCGGCCTCGGCGCCGCCCGTGATGTGGTTCAAAAGCGCGCCGATGGAGGTCGTCACCGGCGGCAGAGCCGGGTCCTTTTCCAGGCGTTCGGCGGCGGCGAAGCGGCCTGCCAACAGGCCGACGGCGGCACTTTCGACATAGCCTTCGCAGCCGGTGATCTGTCCGGCAAACCTCAACCGGGGTTGAGCTTTCAGGCGCAATGCACTGTCCAGCAGCCTCGGGCTGTTGATGAAGGTGTTGCGGTGGATGCCGCCCAGCCGCGCGAACTCGGCGTTTTCCAGGCCCGGAATGGTGCGGAAGATGCGCTGCTGTTCGCCGTAGGTCAGCTTAGTCTGGAAGCCGACCATGTTGTAGAGCGTGCCGAGCGCATTGTCCTGGCGCAACTGTACGACAGCGCCCAAGCGCGTTTCCGGGTCGTGCGGGTTGGTCAGGCCGACCGGCTTCATGGGCCCGAAGCTGAGTGTCCGGGGGCCGCGTTCGGCCATGACCTCGATGGGCAGGCAGCCTTCGAAATAGGGTGTGTCCTTTTCCCATTCCTTGAACTGATGCTTTTCGGCGGCCAGCAGGTCTTCGATGAAGGTCTCGTACTGGGCGCGGGTCATCGGCAGGTTGATGTAGTCCTTGCCGTCGCCCTTGTCGTAGCGGCTTTGGAACCAGGCCTTGTCGAAGTCGATGGAATCCTTGTGCACGATCGGCGCGATGGCGTCGAAGAATGCCAACTGATCCTGTCCCGTGACGTCGCAGATCGCCTGTGACAGGCCCGGCGAGGTCAGGGGGCCGGTGGCGATGATGACGCTGGACCAGTCTTCCGGCGGCAGGGCGTCGATTTCGCCGCGCTCGATTGTGATCAGAGGCTCGGCTTCGAGAGCTTTGGTCACCGCGGCGGCGAAACCTTCGCGGTCGACGGCGAGGGCGGCGCCCGCCGGCACGCGGTGGGCATCGGCCGAAGACAGGATCAAGGACCCAAGGCGGCGCATTTCCTCGTGCAGCAGGCCGACGGCGTTGGTCTCGTAATCGTCGGAGCGGAACGAGTTGGAGCAGACCAGTTCGGCCATGTCCTGGGTATGATGGGCGTCGGTCGCCCGTTCGGGCCGCATTTCATGCAGCACCACGGACACGCCGGCGCGGGCCAGCTGCCAGGCGGCTTCCGAACCGGCAAGGCCGCCGCCGATCACGTGAACGGGGGCGGAATCGGTGAGAGAGTGATCATTCATGGGGCGATAGATAGCTATAAATGCCGGTAGGAGCAATCGCCCCGATATGCGAATGTTGCAGGGGTGTTAAGGAAATTTACCCTTCGTTTATTTGGCGCTGGCTATAGTCCCTATTGGATTTTTGGGCCGGACCGGGGACCGGTGGGGTTAAGCCAGCGGGAGTCGCTTGATGTCTCTGCAGAGTTCGCGAGAATTCGGCGATCATCAGTGGAAGAAAATTTCTCAACAGGAACTCGATGAGATCCTTGAGAAACACATGTTGTTCGCCAACGGGCGCACCGGCGGCGAGCGCGCGACCCTGTCCATGTTCGATCTCAGCTACCTCGACCTTTCCGGCCGCAATCTGGCGCGCATCGAATGCGCGGGCACATTGTTCTGTCATTGCGACCTGTCGGACGCCAATCTGGAAGGGGCGGTCCTGTTCGCCGCCGACATGCGCTACACGAACCTCCAACGCGTCAAGTTGGACAAAGCCGATATCCGGGGGGCCTGCCTCGCGGGCTCCGACCTGACGGGGGCGACTCTGGTCGATGCCGACATGCGCGACGGGGTCCTTTTGAAACCGAAGAAGGGCGGCGGCGATTTGATCCCCGTGGTCCACGAGGATGCCACCGGCGGCTTCGAGAAGGCGATCATTCGCGGCGCCGATATGACCGGGGCCAAGGTCTCCGATTCCATGATCGTGCAGACGGACATGACCGACTGCATCCTGCGCAACGCGAAATTCATCCGCACCAACCTGTCGCTGTCGAACCTGACCGGATGCGACCTGGAAGGGGCGGACTTCACGGACGCCAACCTGTCCGGCGCGATTTTCCACGGCGCCGTGTTCAACCACACCAACCTGTCGAACGCCGACCTGTCGGGCGCCGACCTGGTGGGCGCGATCTTCGACAACATGGACCTGACCAAGGTCAACTTGGACGTCGCCTATCTGGCGAAGCGGGTCGAGGATCTGGATATCAGCCTGCAGGAAATCGTGCTGTTGCATGCGCGGTGGGTCGATTCGAACGGATCGGACGGCCAGCGCGCCGTGTTTTCCAAGACTGACCTGACGGGCAAGGACCTGTCGGGCGTCAACCTGGCGGCGTCGGACATGTCCTTCGCGATCCTGCAGAAGGTCAATTTTTCCCGCTCTGAACTGCTGATGGCGGACCTGTCCTTCGCCGACCTGCGCGGTGCCGAGATGGCGCGGTCGGACCTGCGGGGCATCAAACTGACCCGCGCCAATCTGGTCGGTGCCAACATGGTGGGGGCCTTGTTGGGCGAGGTGGTGATTTCGACCAAGGCTCAGGGCGGCAAGGTGCGGGCCAATCTGGACCACGCGATCCTGCGCGACGCCAAACTGAACGGCGCCGACATGCGCAACGCGGACCTGGAGGCGGCGGACCTTCGCAACGCCGACCTTCGCGATGCCGACCTGCGCGGCGCCAGCCTGCTGGACGCGGACCTGACCGGCGCCGATCTTCGTGGTGCCCAACTGGCGGGTATCGACAAGCGGGGGGCCGTGGGCCTGCCGGATAGCGCCGGGAAGGAAGACGCGGTCATCGACTAGTCGCGACCACCGTTCCTGGGGTATACCTTCCGTCCCCGCACATCGGCCCCAAGAACGGAACACCGGACCATGGAAACCCCCGAATTCCCATTCGACCAACGCACGGTGATGAGCCTGCTGCTGATCGTTTTCGCCTTTTATATCGGGCGGAAAATTCCGCGCTGGATTGCCGGTGTGCCGTACGTGAAGCCGGAAGAGGCCCGCGACCAGATCGCCGCCGATGCGGAGACCCTGGTCGTCGATGTGCGCTCGCCCAGCCAATTTTCCGGCAAGGACGGCCATATCGCGAATGCCCTGAACCTGCCGCTGATCGATCTGATGGGCCGTATCCGCCACATCAAAAGCGACCTGGGCCAATACGCGGAAACGCCGGTCCTGGTCGTCTGCAAAAACGACCAGTTGTCCGCCCGCGCCGCCCGCATTCTGCGCAAGAACGGCTTGAACAAGGTCGCCGTGCTGGACGGCGGTCTGAAGGCCTGGAAGAAGGCGGGCATGGCGGTTCAAGGGGCGACGGCCTAGACGGGGTGGCGGCGCCTCCGGCGGGAATTGACCGCCTTCCGGCCCTGTGACACCCTGGCGGGTGAAACATCCAACACCGGACAAGAAAATCATGACCGACCAAACCGATGTCGCGGCCCTTGCCGAACAGGTGCCCGACGGGGCGCTTGTCGCCCTGCCGCCCGATTACAGCTTCGTTCCCATGGAATTGATCCGCGCGTTGATCCGCCGCGGGGTCAAAGACCTGCATGCGATCGCCGTGCCCGTTTCCGGCATGGCCGCCGACCTTCTGATCGGCGCCGGCTGCCTGCGGGTGATGGAAGCCGCCGCCGTTTCCCTGGGCGAGGCCGGATTGGCCCCGTCGTTCACGCGCGGCGTGCAGGACGGCAGCCTGACCATGAAGGACAGCACCTGTCCCGCCATCCATACGGCCCTGCAGGCGTCGGAGAAGGGCGTGCCCTTCATGCCTTTGGGTGGGATCATCGGCTCCGACATCGTGAAGTACCGCAACGATTGGAAGGTCGTGGACGATCCCATGGGCGAAGGCAACGGGCGTATCCTGCTGGTCCCGGCGATCCGGCCCGACGTCGCCTTCGTCCATGCGCCGCTGGCCGACCGCCACGGCAACATCTGGGTCGGCAAGCGGCACGAGTTGTTCACCATCGCCCATGCGGCGAAAACGACGCTGGCGACGTATGAGGAACTGCACGACGGCGACCTGACCGAAGATCCCGTTCTGTCCGCGGGCACGATCCCGGCCATGTACATCGGCGGCCTGGCCCGTGCGGTGGAGGGGGCGAAGCCCCTGGGCCTCGCCGGCAGCTACGGTGCCGACATGGACCACATCCGTGCCTACGCCAAGGAGGCCCGCACCCAGGAAGGCTTCGACGCCTATCTCAAGCGCGAGGTTCTGGGTGGTCAGGCCGAGGCGGCGTCCTGATCATGGCCGATTATTCTTCCGAAGAATTCCTGATCTCCGTCATCACCGGACTGTTGCCCGAGAAAGGCAACGCGGCGGTGGGGGCGGCGTCGCCCGTACCCGGCTCGGCCGTTCTGTTGAAACGCGAATTGACCGGCGGCGCGCTGCGCGCCTCGCTGATCCAGGGGACGGCCAACAACCCGTTCACCGACGGCGGGCGCGAATTGTTCGACGCCGCCGGGCAGGGGCGCATCGATGTGTTCTTTCTGGGCGGCGTGCAGATCGATGGCCAGGCCAATTTGAACCTGGTCGGCACGGGCGCGTACCCGGCGTTGGAGCGGCGTTTCCCGGGATCGTTCGGGTCGCCCTATATGTATTTCACCGTGCCCAACGTGATCCTGTTCCGCCCGGAACATACCCGGCGGGTCTTTGTCGAGAAGGTCGATTTCATCAGCGCCCCCGGTGTCAGCCCACCCGACGTGCATCGCATCGGCGGGCCCAAGGCTTTGGTGACCGAACTCTGCCTGATGTCCTTCGATCGGGACAAGGGGCGCTTCCGCCTGGAAAGCGTCCATCCGGGACATAGCGTCGAGGAAGTCCGCGACAATACCGGCTTCGATTTCGACGTGCCGGACAACGTGCCGACGACGGCGGAGCCGAGCGACGAAATGCTCGGCGTGCTGCGGTCGAAGATCGGCCGCGAGATCGCCGGAACCTATCCGGACTTCGCCGAAAGGGTGCTGGGGTACCGCGCGGAAATGACCGCCTAGGCCCCGATCCGGGCCTTGATCGCCGTGTGAACGATCCGTTTTTATCGTGATTCCGCCCGGTTTTCCGCGGGGTGAGGCGTGATCATGCCTGATTGGGCGACTTGCCGTGCGCTAGAAACCCTATAGTTTCAATGGTTAAGGCGAATGTTCGGGCAACATGTCGTTGCCATATTTATTTTTGGACGTACATGTGTCATATAGATAGGGCTGACAGAACGTCACCCTTAGAGCGGAGAAGCGCTATGATTGATCAAGCTTCTACTGTCGCGTCATTTCCTTTGACGCTTGTGAAGCAGATTTCTCAAAGCACCGAGAACTCGCTTCAGCAAACTCGTGAAGAGGTCGAGGATGCTGTCGAGAGTGGTTTCCGTTCTGAGGAACGGCAATCACTCGAAGAATCGACCTCTCCTTCGGCGGCCACTCAGCCGTCTCAGGACAGCAACTCCTCTGGTGAGGACCGCGGAGAAGACCCCGCGAACCAGCCTAAAGGTGAGAGTGGAGACACTCAAACCGCCAGGGGCAATGTCTTCAATGATATTGCCTGACACTCTTGCTTCCCCTTCGGGGGAGGTTGCAAACCCGTCGGTCTTCGGACCGGCAGAGTCTCAACCTTAGGAGACGTTCTGAAGGCACGGCTGAGCTCCCCCGGGTTTCCCGGGGGGGCTCTTTCGTTTTTCCGGCCGGGTGTGTAAAACGGACGCCCGTCCCAATGGCGCCCGGGCCCCGTCCGCGCGACAGGAAACATCCGACCAAAACCACCGAAGGCAACATCCATGGCATCCCAGACCAATTCGTCCGGCGGCGACAACGCCGGGCCGCTCGCCGGTATTCGCGTTCTCGATTTTTCCCGCGTTCTGGCCGGGCCGTGGTGCGCCATGATCCTGGGTGACCTGGGCGCCGAGGTGATCAAGGTCGAAAGCCCGGAGGGCGACGACCTGCGTCATTTCGGCCCGCCGTTCCAGAACGGCGAAAGCGCCTATTTCCAGATCACGAACCGAAACAAGAAAAGCATCGTGATCGACCTGAAAACGGAAGAGGGGCAAAAACTCGCCCACGATCTGGCGATGACAGCCGACGTCCTGGTCGAGAATTTGCGGGGCGGGGCCATGGAAAAATACGGCCTCGGATATGAGCAGTTGCGCGCCGACAACCCGGGGCTGATTTATTGCGCCGTATCGGGTTATGGCCGCACGGGGCCCGCGAAGGACCGCGCCGGCTACGATTTCCTGATCCAGGCCGAAAGCGGCCTGATGTCGATCATCGGGGACGAAACCATGCCGCCCATGAAGGTGGGGGCCGCCGTGACCGACATGGCGGCCGGGCAGGATGCCCTGAACGGCGTGCTGGCCGCCCTGTATTACCGGGAAAAAACCGGCAAGGGGCAGTTCGTCGACGCGGCCCTGCTGGACAGCGCCGTCACGTTGTTGGCCAATCAGGGCTCTGCCTATCTGATGACCGGTGAGCGGCCGAAGCGGTTGGGCAACGACCATCCGTCGGTGGTCCCGTACCGGCCGTTCGAAACCAAGGATCACCCCCTGGCTCTGGCGATCGGCGCCGACCGGCAGTTCCGCAAATTCGCCGCCGTTCTCGGCCGTCCCGACATGGCGGACGATCCGCGTTTCGCGACCAACGGGTCGCGGGCGGACAACCGGGTCGCGTTATATGAAATCGTCGAGGCGATCCTGATGACCCGTGGCCGTGACGAATGGCTGGTCGATCTGCATGCGGCGGGTTTGCCGGCCGGTGCGATCCGGACCGTCGACGAGGTCCTGGAAGCCCCCGAAGTGAAAGCCCGCGACATGGTGGTCGAGGTCGAGCATTCCACATTGGGCCGGGAACGTATTCTCGGATCGCCCCTGAAATTGTCGGAAACGCCCGTCGTCATCCGTTCGGCGCCGCCGACCTTGGGCGAGCAGACCGCCGAGGTCCTGACCGACGTTCTGGGATGGAGCGATGCCGACGCCGAGTCTTATGCCGCGAAAGTAAAAGGATAGCGTCCGCGCCTTCGTTTAGGCCGGCCGATATGCCTCACGCGCCGAAAGATAGCGTGTCGGACTGCCGCGCGATGGTCGACAGGGCAGCGTAGATCGCCATCATCGAGGTGCGCTTGTTCTCGCTCGGCGCGTTCGAGATATTGACGGTCAACTCCCCGAAAGCACCCTTGGCGTGAATTTCCGCCATGTTCAGACGGGCCGAAGGATCGGCGACGACCTCGACGACGGTTCGGTCCAGGGCGTCCGCCGCCAGGGCGGCGCTGACCGCGATATTGGCGTTCTTCGGAAACTGTTTACCGATCTCCCGTGCCGAGGCGGCGTTGATCACGCGGGGAGCCTCCAGGGCCGCGGCTTCGTCGGGCCCCAGCAGGGCAGCCGGGGGCTTGCGTTGCACGATGCGAATCTCATCGATCGCCCCGAAGCGGCTGGCCGCCAAGGCATCGACCCCGGCGAGCGCGCCGGCCGAGACGAAGATACGCGCCCCGGATTTGCGTGCGCGCTCGGTCAGGTCGTGGCGGAAATCGTCATCGCCCAGCGCCGCCGCCGACATCACGACCAGCGAGACGCCGTTTTCGACGATCTGCGGGCCCAAGGCACGAAGGGCATCGCCGCCCGCCGCTTCCAACACCAGATCGGGTTTTGCCGCGAGGAATGCGGCCAGATCGCGACAAATGGGGGCGGGCATGTTGATGCCGTCATCGGTTTTCCGCTGACGCAGGATCGCGGTCAACGCGACGTCGGCGATGGCGCCGTCGGCGATCCGGCGGCCGACGCCCTCGCCGATGGTACCCCAGCCCATGATGCCGAGATGAAGTGTCATTCAGGTTCGTCCTTGATGCTGTTCCGCAGTTCCTCGAAATGCTGCTTCATGGCGGCGACGGCGGCGTCGACGTCGCGCGCGGCAATTGCGTCTGCGATGGGTTGATGGTCGTCTTGCAGGGTCCGCCAATCTTGCAGCGGCAGCAGGCCTTTCAGGTTCAGATCCCTTGCCTTGTCGATCAGCGCGCGCAGCGCTTCCTGGGTGAAGGGATTGTTGCTGGCACGGGCGATGGCCATGTGAAAATCGAGATTGAAATCGCCGAGCCGGAACTCTTCCGGCTCCAGGTCCTTCAATTGCGCGAGCGGGCGGAGGATATCCTCGATCTGGCTGTCGTCGGCGCGTTCGACGGCGGCCCGGACCGCCATCAATTCGATCGGTTCACGGATTTCCCAAAGCAGCAGAAGCTGATCCCGCGTCGCAAGCAGGCTTTGCGCCCGCAATTCCTTGTTGCTGGGGATGTGCGCCGTCTGAAGGTAGCGCCCGCCGCCGGCCCGGGATTTGACGACGCCCTGGCGTTCGAGGACGCGAAAGGCTTCGCGCAGAACCGGGCGGCTGACCCGCCATAGATCCTGCAGTTTGCGTTCCGAGGGAAATTGATCGCCCGGTTTGATGACGCCCTTTTCCGCCAGGGATGCGATCTGATCGATGATCGTTTCATACAATCGAACGGTCCGTACTTCCGTGAACGCGCCGAAGCGGTCGTCGTCATCGTTGTCCATTGGGGCTCCTCTCCCTTGCCCTTGTTCTTTGGGGGACGCCGTCACCCGCTTCGCCCCGGTCGGGGGGGCGAAGCGGGCGGACGCCACCTGTCGTCTTTCTTGGCGATACTCTATTTAGTCATTCCCAAATCCGCCAAAATATTCGCGAAGGCCTTGTACTCCGCATGCCAGACGGGCTCGAACTCGGCGCCCGGCTTGACCGAGATGGTTTCGCCCAAAGCCTTCATCAGTTTCTTGAAGCCTTTGTCCGTGCCCAGGGCCAGGGCGGCCTTCTGCAGGGCTTCGAACCGGTCCTTCGGCGTGTCGGCGCGCACGAACAGGGCCTTCCAACCGGTGCTGGTGAAATCGACGCCGGAGCCAGCGAAGGTCGGAACATCGGGCAGGACGGTGAGCGGCTTCTTGGCCGAGACGGCGAGACCGTTGAGCTTGCCGTCCTCGACATAACTGATCACCGCGTTCGGATAGCTGACGATGGCGTCGACATGGCCGCCCAGGGCCGCCGTCACCGCCTTGCCGGTGCCGCTGAAGGGAATATGGGTCAGCTGCTTTTCAATCCCGGCGACGCGGGCCATCTGTTCCATCGCCAGGTGAAAGGGGCTGCCGATGCCGGAGGTCGCGTAGGTCAGCTTGCGTTCCTTGGCGGCGGCGATGAATTCCTTCAGCGAGGAAATGCCCTTGCTCTTCGGGGTCGATAGCATGAAGTAGGCTTCGTTGATCGAGGCTACGACTTTGAAGTCGGTATAGGCGTAGGGCAGTTTTTCCGTCTGCGGTTTGACCGACATCGAAGCGGAATCGCTGATCAGCACCGTGTACCCGTCGGGGTCGGCGGCGGCGGCGGCGGCCGTGCCGACCGTTCCCGTCGCGCCCGGGCGGTTGATGATCACCATGGGCTGACCGAGATAGCCGGTGATCGAGCCGGTGATGATCCGGGCGATGGTGTCGGTGCCGCCGCCGGGGCCGTAGGGCACGATCAGGCGAACCGGTTTTTCCGGGAATTCGGCGGCCGCCGCGGGCGTCTGGCCGACCGCGAACAAGGCGGAGGCAAGGGCGACGGAGTGGAGGATTGTCTTCAGTTTCATTTTTTTCTCCTGGGTATCGGGAGGGGGTTACATGGCAGCATCATCAGGTTTCCCTGAATTCCGCCCCTCCACTGAGGCGGCCGACCTGCGCCGCTGCCAGACAACGGCTGCACAGGCCAAAACGGTAAGAACAAGAAACAGAACGGATATGGGGCTGGCGACGAAGACCGCCGGGTCACCCTGGGATATCAGCATCGCCCGCTTGAAGGCGCTTTCCATCGGCGCGCCCAGCACGAAGGCGACGACGAAGGCCGAGGCCGGCAAGCCCACCTTGCGCATGGCGTAGCCGAGCAGGCCGAACACGCTCATCGCGATCAGATCGAACGTGGACGAACTGTTGGCGTAAACACCCGTGTAGGACAGCACCAGGACCGCCGGGTAGAGAATGCTTCGCGGCAGCGCCAGCAGTTTCAGGGAAAAGCGGGACGCCGTCAGTCCGACGGGCAGCAGGAACAGGCTCGCCACCACGAACATGATCATCAGGGCGGTGACCAGCGTCGGATCGCTGTTGAACATGGACGGCCCGGGGGTGATCCCGTGGATCATCAAGGCGCCGCCGAAGACCGCGGCGATGGGCGCCCCGGGAATGCCCAGCGTGAACAGCGGGATCAGGGTCGACGAACAGGTCGCGTTGTTGCCCGCGTCCGGTGCGGCGACACCCTTGATGTTGCCCTTGCCGAAGCTGTCCGGTGTGTCGGAAAGCTGGCGTTCCAGCGCATAGGACGCAAAGGCCGAGGTCGTGGCGCCCGGGCCGGGGATGGCGCCGATGAAGGCCCCCAGGGCGCTCGACCGAAGGACCGTCGGCAGCAGGGAGCCGATCTCCCGAAAGGTCAGATGTTTGCCGGGGCCGGGTGCGGTGGGGCTGGCTCCGGCCGCGGCGGGCGACGCGGTTTCAGCCGCCGGCGTCTTTCGGCTTTCCTCGATCTGAATGAGGATTTCGCTGATCGCGAAGACCCCCATGATCAGCGACAGCAGGGAAATCCCACCCGACAGGTCAAACACGCCGAAGGTGAACCGGGCCGTGCCGGTGATCTGGTCCATGCCGATCGTCGCGACGATCAGGCCCAGCAGCGCCGCTGCTATGCCTTTGGTCAGGCTGCGCCCGGAGACCGCGCCGACGATGGACAGGGAGAACACGAACAGCGCGAAAAACTCCGCCGGCCCGAACCGCAGGGCGACCGAGGCCAGGGGGGCGGCGACGGCGATCAGGAACAGGTCGCCGACCAGGCAACCCGACACGGAGGCGAACAACGACGCGCCGATCGCCTTGGCGCCCAGGCCGCGCCGCACCAGGGCGTTGCCGTCCAGGGATGTCGCGGCGGCTTCGGGCGCGCCGGGAATGTTCAGCAGAATGGCGGGCAGGGAGCCCGCGTAGACGCCGCCCTTGTACAGACCGATCAGCAGGCTGAGGGCCGCGACCGGCGACAGGCTGAAGGTGAAGGGCAGGACCAGGGCGACGCCGACGATCGCATTCAGCCCCGGCAGGGCGCCGAACACGATCCCGAGCAGAAGGCCGACCGCGACCATCAGGACATTGTGTGGGTCGGCCAGTACCTGCCAGCCGATTTCAACGAATTCCATGGGGGCTCCGATCGTTTCTTGCGGCGATTTACGGAAAGACGACGTGTAGGACCCGGCCGGCGATCCAGGTGACCGATACCGGTGCGAGGATGGCGACCGAGGCCAGGACGATCAGGCGCCGTTCACCCATCGCCAGCATCACGGCCAGGCAAAGGACGATGGCCGAAGGCACGAACCCGAAGGTGGGAACGGCGAGGGCGAACAGGACGAGAGCCAGGCCGAGCAGCAGGCCGGACCATCGGGGGGCCTCGAAATCGGTGTCGTAGGGACGCAAGGCAAAGGTCAGGACGCAGAGGATCAGAGCGGCGACGGCCAGGGCGGACAGCAGGAGTTCGGGAAAGAATTCCGGCGCCAGAACTTTCGGCCCGCCACGTTGTGCCCATTCCTGGTAGGGCAGGCCGATCAGGTTCCCCAAAGCGAAAAGCAGGAGAAAGCCGGCCAGGCAGCGGTCCACGATCTTGTCCATCGGATCCTCGTCTTGTTGCACTGCATCAAACTTGCAAAGGAACGATGGGTGTGTCAATAAACAATTATAACTGGGTAGCCCAATTTTAAAAAAGGCAATAAAACCCGAAGGATAGTCACTAGACCCCCAGGAGATACCGCATGCATTGGACCGGAAAATTGGAACACATCCACATCGCCGAGGCGGCGTCGGTGGAGATGGAAGAACTTAAATCGGCCGACCTCATCGCCGGAAAAGGGGTCGACGGCGACCGCTACCTGCTCGGTAACGGCACTTATTCGAGCAAGCCGTTTCCCGCCCGCCAAGTGACCCTTATCGAGATGGAAACCCTGGAGGCGTTGAAACGGGATCACGGGATCGACCTCACGCCCGACCTGAGCCGCCGGAATCTGACCGTCACCGATACGCCGCTCAATCATCTGGTCGGGCGGAAGTTCAAGGTGGGGGAGGTCGTGCTTCTGGGCGGCCGTCTGAACCGGCCCTGCAAGTATCTCGACGAACTGCTGGAGATGGAGCTTTTCAATCTGCTGCTCAACCGGTCCGGCTTGAATTGCGAGATCGTCTCCGGCGGCACCATTCGCCCCGGCGATACGGTCGAACCCCTGTAAGGCGGGGTGGCCATGAATTTGAAGATGCCGGTGGTCTTGGAGGCCGTCGAGGCGGTCTCGCCGGACGTCCGGGCGTTCGTCTTCCGACACGCCAAACGCGATACCCTGCCGGGGTTCGAGGCCGGCGCCCATGTCGCGGTCTATCTGCCGGGCGATGTGATCCGCCATTATTCGATCTGCTCGGACCCGGCGGACCTTCGCACATACCGCTTGGCCGTGCTGTTGGAGCCGGACTCCCGGGGGGGATCACGTGCCATGCACGCGCTGGCCCCGGGCGACCGGTTGTATATCTCATACCCTCGGAACAAATTTCCGCTTCGCGACGGGGCGGCGCCGGTCGTTCTGGTCGCCGGCGGGATCGGGATCACGCCCTTGCTGGCCATGGCCTATCGGCTGAAGGCGCAGGGGCGGCCGTTCCGGATGTTGTTCCTGGGGCGCGAGGAACAGCGCCTGCCGTTCCTGAACGAAATAGCGGCGCTTGCCGGGGCGGAGAACGTCGCGGTGCATTGCGACGGCGGAGATCCTGGTCGACGGTTCGATATCGACGCCTATGTGCGGTCGCTGCCAGCGGATTGCGCGATCTATGCCTGCGGCCCGGGGCCGTTGCTCGACGCGCTGGCCCGGGCCGGCGCCCAGTGGGGACGGTCGGTCGAACTGGAACGGTTCTCGGGCGTCGTCCCGACGGGGCCGGACAAGGGCGCGCCGTTCGATATTCTTCTGGCCCGCGACGGCCGTCGGTTGACCGTCGGCGCGCAAGAGACGGCGATCGACGTGTTGGCGGCCGCCGGGATCGATGTCCCGAATTCTTGCCGCGGCGGGGTCTGCGGCGAATGCAAGCTGCCCTACCTCGACGGCGCGCCGGTCCATGCCGACATGGTTCTGCGCCCGGACGAGCGGGATACTTTGTGGACGGCCTGCGTGTCGCGGGCGGACGGCACGATCAAGCTGGACCTGTGATCAGTCGCTTCGCTGCAGGCAGCGATGAAAGGCGCGGCTCTTCGCCCGGGCGGCGCTGTCGCGTCCGTCCTGTTTGAGCCGCCGTTCATCGCGCAGCAGACGCAGGCAGTCGATCTGGTCCGGGCGGTCGGCGGCGGCGGCGGCGCCACGGGACGGCACGCCCGCGCCCGCTTGGATGTCGCGTGACCGCAGGCTGCCGCCATAGGTCTCGCGGCCGGTGGCGTTGCGGTAGAACAGTTCGTCGGGATGAACCCAAAACCCATGTGGCGTCGGGCACCAGGTGTCGGTGACGGCGCCGCCGGGGCCGGCTGCTTCGACGCGGCGGCATCCTTCGGCGTCCGGGCCACCCTTCAGGGTGACCGTCCCGCCGGTGCCGCCGGGGCCCTGCCAGCTCCGAGATGTATCTGTTTCGCCGGACGTCAAAGCGGCCTGAATGGCGGCCTGTTCCGCCTGCATGTCGGAAAACGGGCGGCTTTCCGGCGCTTGGGCACAGGCCGACAGCAGGGCGCCGATGAACAGGGCCGCAATCAGAACCGACGGTCGGGAATGGGGGCGGTGTCGTCTCATTGCGGGAGATATAGGAACGGTTTCGCCGTGAAGCCAGACCGCATCGGGACGGTAGGGACAGATGCCTAGGACGCGGGCCCGCGCGGGCACAGGGCCGCGCCCAGGATGTGCCCTTGGTTCGGGGCCTGTACCAGGACCGCGCAGCCCATGGCCTTGCCCTCCGGGTTGTCCGCCAGCGCATCGTTCGGAAGGCGCAGCTTTTTCTCCGCGCCCTGCCAGTTACCCAGCTTGCGCAGGTCCCGGACGATGTGGCGGCTGACCAGGATTTTTCCGTGATTTTCGCCTTTCTCGACCTCGGTCTCGGCGCGATCGAGGAATCGCGCCAGAAAGACATCCGCGATATCGCTGCCGCCCGCGCTGCCCGATAGCGTGACTTCCAACGCGCCGCCGCCGGACGCCGGGGTGATCGCGACGTCGAGTTTGCGTACGTGCGACGCCCGGTCGATGGCATCGGCGACCTGCGAACGCCGCGATCCGACCGCTTCATAACGGCCGTCGATGATCATCTGCGGCGTATAGACGCCGGATTGGCCGCGGATGGCGACATTGTAGTCGCGCTGGCGCGCGGTGTACTGGGGTGAGGAGAAGGGGTCTTTCCATTGCCCGTGCCACATGTAGGTCAGGCTGTCCCAGTAATCGACGTGAAACTCCAGGGCGACAATCTCCGACTGTTCCGCAAGCTCACCCAGATAGGCCTCGGCGGGCGGGCAGGAATAACAGCCCTGCGAGGTGAACAGTTCGACCACCACGGGTGCCGGATTCTGCGCCGACGCGGGCGAAAACATGCCCGTGACGAACATCACTGAAAGGGCGGTGAATAGCGTTCTAATATATGACATGGCTGCGTTCCCTGTTGTCTTTCATGATGATTGGGGACGCGTGAATTCCATGTCAATTTCGCACCTAAAGGCGTATGCTCAAAAGATGGTGAGCCAAGTTCACAATTCCGCCGCGTCGCTTCCCCGCCCGACCACGTTGGGCGAGAAATTGATGCGTGAAGCGCGCCAGGCACTGGCCAATCCGGGCCAATCCAAGGGCGGTCGGACGGTCGAGGACACGGTCGATTTTTCGACCGTCGATCTCGGCGGCGGTAACAAAGCCGTGAACCTGGCTCGCGGCGGGCAAAATGCGAATGCCGTCCGTTCAGCCAAGCCGGAAGACCTGGCCGAGACGCTGGACCGTGGATTGGCCGAAGGATGGCATGTCGGGAATCTGTTCCGCGGTGTGATCCGCGGGTTTTCGTCCCTGTTCCGGTTCCGCTTCTAAAACCCCCCATCTGATTGCCGCTATCTGATTGTCGGGCAGGCCCGATAAGGCCGAATGCCGTGTGCGTTTTTTGCTGAGAGACGGCGGCCTACGGTCATTCCTGCCGGGTCGACCGTGCCGGGCGAGGGGCTATGGCGCGTAAGTGCGCGGGGGCATCCCGAGGTCGAGGGTCAGGTCCGTCGGGGGAATAAAGTAGTCCTGGTAGTACATGGCCTGGCCGTCCGGCGCGTATCCGACGACGTTCAGGACCGACGCCCGCTCGCCCTTGGGCCATCGGCATTTTTTGGAAATCCAGGCAGGGGGGTCTTCGAAGCGCATCAACTGGCGGCTCCGTTCGACAGCGAGGTGTTGCCCCCGGGCCATCATGTCCTTCAGGTTGATGCCGTTCAATTCCGCCAGCGGCGGGGTGACCAGTTCGGGGAAATTGTCGGCCAGCGCGTAGAACAGGTTGAACACGTCGAATCGGTCGTCGATCACCATGACGCGTTCGATGCGGACGACCGTGTCCGTCGTCTGACCCAGGTCGGCGGTCCAGGGGCCGTGATCGGAAATGATATCCCGCTGGAGTACGCGGGTGGCGACGGGAAGGAAACTGCCGGCGGCGCCGTCCGCATCCAGGAACCGCATATGCCAAGGCCCGTCGATCCGGCGGCTCAGATCCGAGACGACGCTGCCGCTGCCGCGGCGGCGTTGAATGATCCCGGCGAAGGCCAGATTGCGCAGCGCGCGTTGCACGGTGCCCAGGCTGCAGGGGGTCGTGCGGACCAATTCGGCCTCCGTCGGAAGGCGCGCCCCCGCCGCCCAAAAGCCGTCCATGATCGATTCCGTGAAGGCCCGGGACAGCGTCTCATGTTTCGGCAGGTCCGTCTGCTCGGGCCAGTACCGTTTGACGAAATCCTCGGTCTTCCTGGCGGAAAAGCCGGTCATGTGAATCCTCTATGCACGTCGCGCGTCGGTCGGGCGCCGCTTCGGTCGACCGGAGAGGCGCCATTGACAGTGTAAATTACTATGTCTTAATTACTATATTCTTTTTGAGGGATGCGGATTAACGCGTCCCGATTGTTGGGACGGGAGAGACTGCCTTGAATTTGACGGATGAAGAAAAGGCCATGCTGGCCGGTGAGATGGGCGAAGCGAAGCGCTGGGCCATCGATCACCAGATCAAGGTCGGGGGCATGTTCGACGCGCCGGACCTGGTGCCGGTCAGTCAGGCCCATATGATGGCCGACCCGGAATCCCTGGGCGAGGCCGGCGGCGATTTCCTGGAAGACATGGTGGCCAAGGGCGCGCGCGTCGCGATCCCGATGATCACCGATCCCCGGGGCGTCGACCTCAATCATTATCGCCCGCTGGGCCAGTCCGAAGAGATGGCCACGCTGGAACGGCGGATGATCGCCGCCTGCGAAAAGATGGGCATCCTGATGACGAATACCTGCGTCAACTATCAGACGATCATGCCGCCGGTCCTGGGCGACCACGTCGCCTACGGCGATACGGGTGTGGTGATCTATTCCAACAGCATTTGCGGCGCGCGCTCCAACTTCGAAGGCGGGCCGTCGGCCCTGGCCGCCGGGTTGACCGGACGCACGCCGCGTTACGGCCTGCACCTGGATGAAAATCGTCAGGCGACGCGGCGCTTCGTGGTCCGCGAACAACCCAAGGAACTGACCGATTGGGGCGTGCTCGGCGCGCTGGTCGGCAAGCTCGCCGGATCCTATTGGGCCGTGCCGGTCATCGAAGGGCTGGAGGTCGTGCCGACCTCGGACGAGGCCAAGCACATGGGGGCCGCGATGGCGAGCTTCGGCTCGACCCCGCTGTTCCATATGGCGGGGATCACGCCCGAGGCTGAGACCCTGGCCGATGTCGGGGCCGACAAGCTGCCGGTCGAGGAAATCACCAAGGCGGACCTGGATGCCCTGCGCGCCGGGTTCGGCGCCAAGGGCGACAAGATCGACGTGGTGGTCTTCGCCGCACCGCAGTTGTCCATCGTCGAGATGCAGGCCCTGGCGGCGCAATGCGCCGGCAAGACGTTCAAGTCGGCTGTCATCGTCTGCACCTCGCCGCAGGTTTATCCGGACGCCACCCGCATGGGGCTGATCGACGTCATCGAAGGGACCGGCGCCAAGGTGCTGGAAGGGACCTGCTTCTACAATCAATACGCCCGCGAGATTGGCGAGGCCAACGGCTGGACGCGCCTGCTCAGCAACTCGGCCAAGATCGTCAACATCATCAGCGGCTATGGCTATACCCCGGCGCTGGCGAGCATGGAACGATGCGTCGCCTCCGCCGTTGCAGGAGAAATCGTATGACCAAGGAATTGAAATGCCACAAGGGCATCGGCGAGAAAGTGCAGGGCATCGCCCTGGTGGCCGACGACAACTTCTCGGCCCGCTATGACCTGGACCGCAAGAAGGGCGTGTTTTCCCGCCCGGCCCATAAGCTGTGCGGGCAGTCCTATCACGACAAGATCCTGGTTCTGAACACGTCGAAGGGCGGGGTCGCCTCGGCCTGGATGCTGCACGAAATGAAGTCGCGCAACATCTGCCCCAAGGCGATCCTGTTCAACACGGCGAACACGATTCTGGCCCAGGGCGCGGCCCTGGCCAACCTGACCATGTGCGACCGCTTCGAAGACGGCGACGTGACGCAACTGATCCAGACCGGCGATGAGGTGATCGTCGATCCGGAACAGGGTTTGGTGACGGTGGTGAACGGCTAAGCAGCGCCGCCGGTTTATTCGCGGGCCTGTCGGCATCCGCCCCTATGGGCGGTGCCGGTCAGGCCCGTATCTTTTCCGGCTTCCGGTCGAGATGAGATCGGGCGCGATATGTTTGCGGGGATAATTGGCGTTGATCCGAATGATGTGTCGAACACCGTCGCCGCGATTGGCGGCTATCGGCATGTAACAGAACCAAGCCATCGCCTTTGGTTCGGCCTCCGGTTGACAATACATGAGATTTTCGTGATTTAATATATGTCGGAAATCTCGACGAATAGGGGGATGCATTATGTCGTCTTGGAATTTGCTCGTTGGTGTGGTCTTGGCAATCGGCTTGGGCGTCTTCGCCTATTCGACCTTCGCAGGTTGCCCGCCGGGTCAGAAACCTTGCCCGAATGCGCCGGCCGCCTGCTGCAAGGTGTAACTTCGAAAATTGGGGGATGAGATGTTGCGACGGGGACGCATGAATTTCATACGGAAGGTTCGAGGGGGATTAACGCTGTGCTTGGCAGTCCCGCTCCTAGTCGCTTGTGCGTGCAAGTCCGAAGGGACGGGTGCATTGATGGAGGCGACAAGCGTCCAGGAGGTCAAGGCCCGGACACTGCTGGACGAGGTCAAGGACAAGCATTTCAGGGTGCTTCGTTTGCCGCGTTCAAACATTCGTTCCGGCAAGGTGTATCGGGTTTGGACTTTCTACGACGGTACGATCGATCTCTATCCCGTATGCAACGATCGTCCCATTCTGGTTGTTTTCTGGGACAAGCTGACTGGAAATGACAGGCTGTATGAGAGCCAGCATCTGGAATTCGTCAAGACCGTTACCGACGGCCAAGGTTTCGGATTGACGGTTCCAGTCGTCGAAGGATTGAAGGCGGTGGGCAAGTTCGAAGACGGGAAATCGATTAAAGTTGAATACACCAACGTTTCCGGATGGGGGTATTCGCTGGAATCCCTCGATAAAATGCAGGTGCAATACCAAGACGAAAGTGAATGCAAATCGACAATCATCAATCATGCGCACCGAAGCAAGATTTGCATGGTGATGGAGGTCATGCGCGGCGACATCCGGTATTCATACGAGGACGGGAGAAAGTTTGGAGTTGATCTGAATGTCGCGTCCGTTGGGTTAACGGCAGGAGGATGGCTCTACAAATACAAAGGTGCCGATGAAGTGATCGCCGGAGACGACTTGGCGTTCGGTGTGACATTCGGTCCGCCGGAAAATCCCGAAGCATATTGCTTCGCCCCGAACACGGATTTCAAATTGCCGGACGATATGCCGCCCACCGAGCCGATCAAGACCGACCGAATTGCGTCCGCCCAAGAGCCGGCCAAGTTTGCCGAAATCGAGCCGATGCCGCCGGTGGAAGTTATCGAGCAGTTCAGAAGGCGGTATCTGCCCAACTAGGCCCGCTTCTTTTCCGGCTTCCGGTCCAGATAAGGGGCGAGGTACTCGCCCGTATAGCTGCCCTTGGTCGCGGCGACGTCTTCGGGCGTGCCCTGGGCGACCAGCTTGCCGCCCTTGGTGCCGCCCTCGGGCCCCAGGTCGATGACCCAGTCGGCGGTCTTGATGACTTCCAGGTTATGTTCGATGACGACCACCGTGTTGCCCTGGTCGACCAGGGCATGGAGGACCTCGAGCAGCTTACGTACGTCGTCGAAATGCAGGCCGGTCGTCGGCTCGTCCAGGATGTAGAAGGTCTTGCCCGTGGCCCGGCGCGACAGTTCCTTGGCCAGCTTGACGCGCTGCGCCTCGCCGCCGGACAGGGTCGTCGCCTGCTGGCCCAGGTGGATGTAGCTCAGGCCGACGCGCTTCAACGTTTCCATCTTGTCGCGGATCGTCGGCACCGCCTTGAAGAAATCGGCGGCCTCGTCGACGGTCATGTCCAGGACTTCGGCGATGGATTTGCCGCGGAACTTGATGTCCAGGGTTTCCCGGTTGTAGCGCTGGCCCTTGCAGGTGTCGCAGGTGACGTAGACATCGGGCAGGAAGTGCATCTCGATCTTGATGACGCCGTCGCCCTGGCAGGCTTCGCAGCGCCCGCCCTTGACGTTGAACGAGAAGCGTCCCGGTTTGTAGCCCCGCGCCTTGGCCTCCGGCAGGTTGGCGAACCAGTCGCGGATCGGCGTGAAGGCACCCGTGTAGGTCGCGGGGTTGGAGCGCGGCGTGCGCCCGATGGGCGACTGGTCGATGTCGACGACCTTGTCAATGAATTCCAGGCCCTCCAGCGCGTCATGGGCGCCCGGATGCTCGCGGGCCCCGTGCAGACGGCGGGCGAGGGCCTTGTAGAGCGTTTCGATCACCAGGGTCGATTTGCCGCCGCCGGAAACACCGGTGATGCAGGTCAGGGTGCCCAGCGGGAAATCGACGTCCAGGTTGTCCAGGTTGTTGGCCTTGGCCCCCCGGAGTTTCAGCGCCTGGCCTTTCTTGCCCGGCCGCCGCTGGGCCGGCACGGGGATCTGTTCGACCCCGGTCAGGTATTTCCCGGTCAGGCTGTCCGGTGATTTCAGGATGTCCTCGGCGGTGCCCATGGCGACGACCTCGCCGCCGTGGATGCCGGCGCGGGGGCCCATGTCGATGATCCAGTCGGCGGCGCGGATGGCGTCTTCGTCGTGTTCGACGACGATCACCGTGTTCCCCAGATCGCGCAGGCGGATCAGGGTCGCCAGCAGGCGTTCGTTGTCGCGCTGATGCAGGCCGATGGAAGGCTCGTCCAAGACGTAGAGCACGCCGGTGAGGCCCGAGCCGATCTGCGAGGCCAGGCGGATGCGCTGGCTTTCGCCGCCCGACAGGGTGCCCGACGACCGCGACAGGGTCAGATATTCCAGGCCGACGTTCTTCAGGAAGCCGAGCCGTTCGTTGATCTCGCGCAGGATGCGCCGGGCGATTTCCTGCTGCTGCCCCTTGAGCGTGCCTTCCAGGCCGGCGAACCAGGCATGGGCTTCCTCGATCGACATGTCGGCGACCTGGGAGATGTTGAGGCTTTCGATCTTGACCGCCAGCGCTTCCGGCTTGAGGCGCAGACCGCCGCATTCGGAGCAGGCGGTGACCGTTTGAAACCGGGACAGTTCGTCCCGCACCCAGCTTGAATCCGTTTCGCGCCAGCGCCGCTCCATATTGGGGATCACGCCTTCGAACGGCTTGGTGATGTCGTAGGCCCGCTTGCCGTCGTGATACTTCATGGTCACCGGCTCGCTGCCCGACCCGTAGAGAATGATCTCGCGGGTCTTCTTCGGCAGCTTGTTCCAGGCGGTCGCCAGATCGAATTCGAAATGGGCGGCCAGGCTCTTGAGCGTCTGGTCGTAGTATTTGGACGATGAATTGGCCCAGGGCGCCACGGCGCCGGACGACAGCGGCCGCTTTTCGTCGGGGATCACCAGTTCGGGATCGAAGAACATTTCCGTGCCCAGGCCGTCGCAGGCCGGGCAGGCGCCGTGCGGGTTGTTGAATGAAAACAACCGGGGTTCGATCTCGTCGATGGTGAAGCCGGAAACGGGACAGGCGAAGCGCGCCGAGAACACGGTGCGCCCGGCCGGCACATGGTCCTGAATGCCGCCCTTGCGCGATCCCTTGGAGGTCTTGGCCCCGGCATCTTCCTTCGGCGCGTCGGCGTCGTCGGCATAGGCGATGCCGTCGGCCAGGTCGAGAGCGGTTTCCAGACTGTCCGCCAGGCGGGCCTCGATGCCGTCGCCGACGACCAGGCGGTCGACCACGACTTCGATGTCGTGCTTGTACTTCTTGTCCAGATCCGGCGCGTCTTCGATGTCGTAAAGTTCGCCGTCGATGCGGATGCGCTGATAGCCCTTCTGGGCGAAGGCGGCGATTTCCTTTTTGTATTCGCCTTTGCGCCCCCGCACGACCGGCGCCAGAAGGTAAAGCCGCGTGCCCTCGGGCATAGCCATGATGCGGTCGACCATTTCCGACACGGTCTGGCTTTCAATGGGCAGGCCCGTGGCCGGGGAATGGGGCACGCCGACCCGCGCGAACAGCAGGCGCATGTAGTCATAGATTTCCGTCACCGTGCCAACGGTCGAGCGCGGATTGCGCGAGGTCGTCTTCTGTTCGATGGAGATCGCGGGGCTGAGCCCGTCGATATGGTCGACGTCGGGCTTCTGCATCAATTCCAGGAACTGGCGGGCATAGGCCGACAGGCTCTCGACGTAGCGGCGCTGGCCCTCGGCATAGATGGTGTCGAAGGCGAGAGACGATTTGCCGGACCCGGACAGGCCGGTGATGACCGTCAGGCTGTTGCGCGGCATTTCCGCGTCGATATTCCGTAGATTGTGTTCCCGGGCGCCGCGAACGCTGATCTTTTCCATGTCTGATCCGAAAGCCGTCAACCGGACAACAGAGGCCGGGCAGGTGGGGGATAAGGGGGAGGAAGGGCGGCGAACGATGCGGCCTTCACAAGCTGTCAGTCATATAGGGTGCCGAGACCGCCGTAAAGTGCGTCTCTCCTGATAATAAATTCACAATTTGAATAGAGAAATATTCACAAAAAAATTCATTAAATACAATTTCATGTGAATTTGATGGTGAAATTGTATCCGGTTTTGGGTAATCTCCTGCCGTCAAGCAAGGAGGTGCCTCCCTTGAAACAGGCAGCGCTGCCAATTTTGAACGGAGGCAAACATGACTCAGGACGATAAATCGGCCCTCAAGTGGACTTTCGCATTTGTGGCCCTGGTCCTCATCCTTGGTTACGGCGCTTACGCGGCTGGTTGGCTGACCCAGTAATCGTGTAATCGCTCCCTGAACATCACCAACGAAACTGGCGCCGGTCACTGGACCGGCGCCGTTTTTTTTCGTGGCTTGGGCGGGGCTGCGGCGGTGGTCCTATGCGGGGGGCTTGCAAAGCGGCCCATGTCCTCTAAAAGAACCCGTTCATTCGAAACGGACGGCAGCGCGTCCCGCATCCCCACCCGAGAGGCCCGATCCCATGGCAAACGACGACGAACAGTTCGAAAAAGCGGACATCATCCTGTCCAACGCCTTGCAGGAATTCATGAGCGCCGGCGTCAGCCAGGAAGTTTACGGCATGGCCATGCTGGAGATCGGTATTCTCGCGTTGGTTCGTCTCGACGAAAGCGACGACCGGATCGCCGAACTGGTGGCGGATTTCATTGCCCGCGCGCGACAAGGCTTGCCCGACCTGCCGCCGGGCCAATAGATACCTAGCCCCATCCAGGGGATTCCGGCTAAAGTCGCCCCTTGTTCCTGGGGAAACGCATCAATAACCGCACTCAACGATTACGAGGAATTCGATGGCAGGCAGCGTCAATAAAGTCATTCTGGTCGGCAATCTGGGGCGTGACCCCGAAGTCCGGTTTTCTCAGGCCGGTCAGAAGATCGTCAACATGTCGGTGGCGACTTCTGAATCCTGGAAAGACAAGAATTCCGGCGAGCGCAAGGAAAAGACCGAATGGCACCGGGTCGTGGTGTTCGACGAACGCCTGGCCGACGTCTGCGAACGCTACCTTAAGAAGGGCTCCAAGGTTTATCTGGAAGGCACCCTGCAGACCCGCAAATGGACCGGTAACGACGGCGTCGAGAAATACACGACCGAGGTCGTCCTGCCGCGTTTCAACGGCGTCATGACCATGCTCGACGGCGGCGGTTCCGGCGGCGGCGGTGGTGGCGGTGGCTACGGTGGCGGCGGTGGCGGCGGCTACAGCGGGCCGGAAGACGACGGGTCAAGCTGGGACAGCCCGGGCGGCGGTAGCTCCGGTGGCGGTTCCGGCGGGGGCGGCGGCTCCGACCTGGACGACGAAATCCCCTTCTAACCGGAAAGTTCACCGCTTAGCCAAAGAGGCGCGGGCCATGGGGGCCAGGCCCGGGGACACGAAACGGGGTCCTGAATGACGAGGGAAGGGAGCATAACGGTTCCCGAACGGAAGGGCGTGCGGCTGCGCTTTGTGCTCGCGTTTGTCCTGATCGTCGTGGGGGTCGGCCCGTCGGTTCTGTTGGCCGGCTGGCTCTACGCCCGCACGGTCGACGTGCAGGTGGCCGACGTTTCCGAACGCTCGCTTTTGCTGGCCAAGACCTTGTCGCGGTTCATCGAGGGGGATCTCGAGGATTTTCGGGAGTCCCTGGACCTGTTGTCCACCCAATACAACCTGACGAATCTACCCAAACCGGTATTGGAAATCGCCGCCGCCCGGGGCATGACGGCGGTCTGTCTATTGAGCGGCGCCCGCCGTCCCGTCGACGTCACGGTGATTTCGGGTATGGCCGGGTGCCTTCCGCGCGATGTGGACCGCATGTGGCGCGATATCCGCGCGCGCGTGCCGGAAACGGGCGCCGGGACCGTGTTTTCGCCGGTGATGGCCGATATGGAGGGCGACCCGGCGGTCTTTGCCGTCAACTTCCGGGCCGGGTTGCCGGTCGCCGCCGCGCACATGTCCCTGGCGCGGCTGCATGCGCTGCGCCGATCCATCGTGTTCGGCGAAAAAGGCCATGCGGCCATCGTCGATCATCTGGGCAATATCGTCTCCCACCCCCGGCCCGACTGGGAGGCGGCGATCAAGAACATCTCCGCCGTGGCCCCCGTGCGGTTGATGATGAAGGGTGAAACGGGCATTTCCCGATTCCATTCGCCGGCGGCGAACCTGTGGATGATCGCCGGCTACGCCGCCGTGCCGACCGTCGGTTGGGGGGTCATGGTGCCGCAGCCGGAGAAAGAGCTGTCCTTCCATGCCGAGGAAATTCAGCACAGCACGCGGATCGCGCTGATTGTCGGCGCCTTGATCGCGGGCATATTGGCTTGGTGGTTGGCCGGGCGTCTGACCGAGCCAATCCGGCGGATCGAGGAGGCCTCCACTCAATTGGCGGCGGACAGCCTGCCTGGTCCGGTGTCGGCCGAGGGGCTTTTGATGCCGGCGGAGATGGCCTCGCTGGCCGCCAATTTCAATCGCATGGCCGATCGCATGCGCGAACGGGGCGAGGAACGCGACCGCATGGTCGCGGACATGCAGTCTCTGAAAAGCGAGCTGGAACAGCGCGTCGCCGAACGGACGTTGGAATTGACGATGGAAATCGGTGAGCGCGACCGGGCGGAAAAGGAACTGCTGCGCTCCAAGGCGGAAGTCGAATACGCGAACCGGGCCAAAACCGAGTTCCTGGCCCATATGAGCCATGAACTCAGGACACCGCTCAATGCCATTTTGGGCTTCGCCGAGGTCGTCAGGGACGTTGACCCGGAACGTGCCCGCCCGGAGCAAATCAAGCAATACGTCCAATACATCCATGATTCGGGAAGCCATCTGCTGACCTTGATCAACGACTTGTTGGATATCTCGCGGATCGAGGTCGGCGCCATGGTCCTGGAGCCGCAGGTCATCGACCTGCGCGAGACGGCCGAAAGCTGCGTCACCATCGTCACCGAACGGGCGGCCAAGGCGGGATTGAAAATGGCGGTCGATCTGGAGGCCGGTCTGGGCGAGATCGAGGCCGACCCGACACGCCTGCGTCAGGTCCTGCTGAACCTTTTGATCAACGCCGTCAAATTCACGCCGAAGGGCGGGACCATCGGCCTGACCTGCCACCGACTTGCCGACGGGGAGGCGGAATTCATCATCTCCGACACGGGCATCGGCATCGCGGCGGAAGACATGTCGCGGATCATGGAGCCGTTCAGTCAGGCCCGCCACAGTCACGTTTCAAAGAACGAGGGAACGGGGCTTGGCCTGCCCCTCGCCAAGGCATTTGCCGAGCTCCACGGCGGCTCGTTGCGGGTGGAAAGCGAGATCGGGAAAGGAACCTCTGTGCGGGTCATTATCCCGGCCACGCCGACACCTGAAAAAGGTGGCAGTAACTAATTGAAATAAAACAAAAAAGTTATCCGGAATTCATTCGGAAAAGGGGCGCGATCAAGTTGTTCCCGCGGGCCCGATCTGCTAAAATTACACATGTGTTACCCGAGATGAGGGACGCAGGCCATTTCGGCCCATAATTCTTTGAAAAATCAGGACTAATTTTTTGACACCCCCCGACGACCTGCCGCCAGACGGCGCTGAGCCGCTGCCTCCCGATTCGGACGTTTCGCTCGTTTCGATCGAAGACGAAATGCGCGCTTCCTACCTCGATTACGCGATGAGCGTGATCGTCTCCCGGGCGCTGCCCGACGTGCGCGACGGGCTCAAGCCGGTGCAGCGGCGCATCCTCTATGCGATGAAGGAAAACGGCTACGAAGCCGGCAAGCCGTATCGCAAATCGGCGCGCATCGTCGGTGACGTCATGGGTAAGTATCACCCCCATGGCGACCAGGCGATTTACGACGCCATGGTTCGTCTGGCGCAGGATTTCTCCATGCGCCTGCCGTTGATCGACGGGCAGGGCAACTACGGTTCCATGGACGGCGACCGCGCGGCGGCCATGCGATATACCGAAGCGCGCTTGGCCCGTTCGGCCCATGCGTTGCTCGAGGATATCGACCGCGAGACGGTGGATTTCCAGCCCAACTACGACGAATCCGTCAGCGAGCCGGTGGTTTTGCCGGCGGGTTATCCGAACCTGCTGGTCAATGGTGCGGCCGGGATCGCGGTCGGGATGGCGACCAATATCCCGCCCCATAACCTGGGCGAGGTCGTCAGCGCCTGTTGCGCCTATATCGACAATCCCGATATCACCATCGACGAACTGATCGCCGAACACGTCCAGGGACCGGATTTCCCAACGGGCGCGCAGATCCTGGGCAAGCAGGGGATCATCTCGGCCTATCACACGGGCCGCGGCTCCATCGTCATCCGCGGCAAGACCTCGATCGAGGAAATCCGCAAGGACCGCTTCGCCATCGTCGTCCACGAAGTGCCCTATCAGGTCAACAAGGCCCGCATGATCGAGATCATGGCCGAGGCCGTGCGTGACAAGAAGATTGAAGGCATTTCCGACCTGCGCGACGAATCCGACCGCGACGGCGTGCGCGTGGTGGTTGAAATCAAGCGCGACGCCGAGCCCGAGGTCGTTCTGGCGCAATTGTTCCGCTTCACGCCGCTGCAGACGTCGTTCGGCGTCAACATGCTGGCGCTGGACGGCGGCCGGCCGAAGTTGATGAACCTGAAGGACATCATCGTCGCCTTCGTCGCCTTCCGCGAGGAAGTCATCCGCCGCCGGACGATCTACGAGCTCGCCAAGGCGCGGGAAAAGGCCCATGTCCTGGCCGGTTTGGCCGTCGCCGTCGTCAATATCGACGAGGTCATTGCCTTGATCCGCGCCGCGCCCGACCCCCAGACGGCGCGCGAGGGATTGATGGCTCGCGACTGGCCGGCGGAAGACGTCGAGCCGATGATCGCCTTGCTCGACGAGCCGGGCCGCGCCGTGGTCGATGGCAAGTATCGCCTGTCCGAAGAACAGGCCCGGGCTATCCTGGAGTTGCGTCTGCATCGCCTGACCGGGCTGGAACGGGAC